>Ga0209581_1000308_pt1 | contig 126203 bp, 108 predicted proteins | sample Coa_R2_FD_187160 | JGI IMG/M metagenome (GOLD analysis project Ga0209581, IMG submission 187160) | Surface soil microbial communities from Centralia Pennsylvania, which are recovering from an underground coalmine fire - Coalmine... | ecosystem: Environmental > Terrestrial > Soil > Unclassified...
AGCTACCAGACACTAAAAGCCTCAAATTTCGGGCTCATCCCGCATTGGAATCGAAAGCCGTTTTCAGGCTCATCTCGTATTGGAATCAATTCTCGATTTCAGGCTCATTTCTGGATTGGAAAATGCTCCTGTAACCGGAAATTTATCTGGCGATCTGTTCTCCGGCCTCCATGCGGGCCTTTTCCCATTCGTCCGGATTGTTTTTCCAGATCTCCGTGTCCAGCATGGCGGCCTTGCCGAACGGCCGCTTGTAGACGATGCGGTTGACGATGGCATCCGCCGCGCCCGGACTCCCGGTCTTGCGGGAGAGCAGCCAGAAATATTCGTAGTCCTGGAGGCCGCGGCGCTGCGCCTTCAGCCTTATGCTGGCGATGGGCTGCCGGTACCCCATCACCGCGCCGCGATAAATCAATTGGCCCGAGCCGTTGTAGATGCGGTGCGGCTCCTTGAAATTCTCCGCCTCGTACCAGGCGGCGTAGGCGTTCCAGTCGAATTCCCACTCCACCCACCCGGCCTGATATTTCCACCCGGCCCAGCCGATGCCGCGATTCACCAGCAGATCCAGATCCAGAAACGTGTTCGACCCGCAGCCCGAGTTGCGGCGCTGCTCGTAAATCATGGGGCCGTAGAACCACGTGTCCACGCCCTTGGCGCGGAAGCGGCGCACCAGGTCGATATCGAACGAGACGGTGTGGCAGACCCATAGCTCCACTTCCCGCGACAGCTTTTCCATGGCCTCCGGCGAGTAGCCGCCGTCCACGCGGTACTTGAACCAGCCGCGGCCCATGGCCTCGTGCAGCAGATGGCCGTAGTAGAGCATCTTCTCGTAGGCGGCCTCGTTATAGGATTCGTCCAGCCCGTCGAGGAAGGCGATCTTGAGCACTTTGCGCCACCGCGGATCCTGGTCCAGGTGGGCGCGCACCTCCCGCGCCACGCCCTTCCACAGGGCTTCGTATTCCGGCGTGCGGCCACCCTGGGGAAGCGCGATCGGCCAGGCGGTCTGGCGGCTGCCGTTCTTCTCGATATCGAAGGGCAGCATCACGTGGCTCACCGGCACGCCGTAGCCCGGTCCCCAGTAGCCGTACTTTTTCGTGAAGGCGGAGCCGTCCAGGTAGCGCGCCAGGCGCTGGTCGAACTCGCTCCAGTCCAGGTGGAACCGCGCGCCATCCACCTGGAGTTTGGGCCGGTAGGCGTAAATCAAGGGGAGAAAGCGGTGCTGCTGCGCCAGTTGGTAGTAGGCCAGTTCCTCCTCGGGCGGCATCACCTTCATCGAACCGTTCCAGATGTCCCCGTTGAGGTGGCTCTCCTGCGGAAGCGCGAAATCCCACACGTCGAGTGCGATGCGGATGCTGCTGCGGCCGCCCTTCCAGGTCACTTCGAGGTCTCCCTGGTAGCGGCCCGGAGGCGCCGCGGTGCGCTCGTAGGGGACGAACACGTCCACCCAGATCGCCTGGTTCTTCTGGCCCGGAATGTTGTTGTAGAGGTCTGGGATGGAGAAGGGAAAACCGGTGTGCAACTTCTCCCGGCGCAGGGGCAACAGCGCGTCCGCGTACCAGGCGGGACCCAGCGACGTGCGCTCGTAGCCGGTGGAAGGGCGCCGCACCTCCACGTACCATTCCTTGAATAGGGCCAGCGCGGGCGCGGCGATCTGCGCGCCCCCCGCGTGCTTCAGCGGGCTGAGGCGCGCGTCCACGCCGTCGAGCGGCGCCGTGGTTTCGACAATCGCCTGAAACGCGGTGAACTCGTTGCGCGCCGCCTTCAGCGACACCGTGCGCGTGGCCGCGTCCCACACCAGGTTGCGCTCGCGGAAATCACCCGCCGGATAGTCCGGGTGGATGTCCGGGCGCGCCTCGAGCAATGCGCCGCTCACCGGATTCACCCGCACGCCGTCGCTTACGGCCCACACCCGGACCCGCGAATCCTGGCCCGCCGCCAGAGCCGCGAATAGTAGGAAAAGGCCAGCTTTCCTCACACTCTGATTGCTCCCGCCCCGGCGGAGGCGGAAGAACGAAACCCGTTCCCTCCGGCTTTACCGGCGCGCCCGGCCGATGCCTTCCAGCTTTTTGCCCGCCGTCGGAAAGCTCTCGATGCCCGTGTCCAACACGTCGTTGGCCACCGCGAGGTACAGGTCGCCCATGGTGCCGGTGACTTTGCTGTGCCGCCCCGTCGCCAGGCGGTTAGCGTGCCCCGCCACGATGGCCACCAGCCCGTTGTTCTTGTGGATATTCGCCTCGGCGTGCTCATGGATGTAGAGCAGGCAGCAGTGATCCAGCAGAGTGCCTTCGCCCTCGCGAATGGATTTCAGCCGCGCCACCAGGTAGGCAAACTCTTCCACGTGCCAGCGGCAGATATCCCGCATGATGCGCTGTGCCTGCGGGGAATCCGCGTTGGTGTGCGTGTAGTCGTGGTGCCGCAGCGTGGTGTAGCCCAGCCAGGGCAGCCGCACCAGGCTCTGGCACTTCGTCAGCATGTAGCTGGCCACGCGCGTCTGGTCGCTGGCCAGCGCGTGCACCAGCAGGTCCGTTTGCAGCTTGGCGATGCGGGGATAGTCTTTCGTATCGCCGCCGATCTCCGGTTCCTCCACCACCCGGCGATACTCCGGCGGCAGGCTGGTGATGGCCCGCTCCAGGTCGCGTACCGAAGCCAGGTGCTCTTCCATGCGCACCTGGTCCTGCCTGCCAAGCTGCTTGTTCAAATCGGAGAAATCGTCCCGCACCGCATCCAGAACGCTTTTCTTGCGGTTCACCCAGCCCAGTTCGCGCGTCCCGAAAAGGCGGTCGAAAAGATTGTGCGGGATCAGTTCCGGGGGCAGCGCCCGTTCGTAGCCCGCCCAGCTCATGTTGCGGTGGATGCTTTCCCCGTGCGACTCCTGGCAGACGCCGACTTGTAGCGAGCGGAAGCGGCTCTCCCCGCCGATCTTCCCCGCGATCAACTGGTCGATCGATGGCCCGCCCGCCCCGCGCCCCGTGAAGGACGTGCCCGAGACCAGCCCGCTCATCGAGCGGTGGTGGTCGTTGCCCGGGCCAGGCTTGCGCGCCGAGGGGTTATCCAGCCCGCTGAGCACGTGGATATCGCTGCGGAAGGGCGCCAGCGGCGCCAGGCAGGGCGTCAGCGCGTAATCCGCCCCAGTGTCCTCGGGAATCCAGTAGCGTTCCGGAATTCCGTTGCCGTTGAACCACAGCACAAAGCGCGAGGGCACCGGCCGCTGCTCGATCTTCCCGGCCGTGCTCTCTGCCACATAGGCCGTGCCGTTCGAATTAAGCATGGCCTCGAGCGGCGGCAAACCCACGCGTACCACGCCCGGCACGCCGATGCCGCGCAGGAAGGTTCTTCGCGAAAGCGCCATCTCTAGCTTCCCCCTCCTTGGATCGCCATGGAACTCGCTAGGAACATCATAAGTTCTTTCCAGCGGAACTGGGAGCCGCGGAACACCTCCACGCCCTTCTGAATCACCCCTGCGTCGGCGGAGGTTTCCTTGCGCCCCCAGGCATACCGGAACAGTTGCCGCACCATGCACTCCCCGCAAAGCGGGCTTGCGGCCAGCAGTTCTCCCAGTTCCCGCGAGCTCGAGAACTCCGCGTGCGCCATGCCGGTGATGCTCCCCCGCGGATCGAGCGGCAGCGTCACCGTCACGGGCTTCTCCTTGCGATGCTCGTGATCGGGCATGAACCGGATGGTCTGCTGCTCCCGGTACCTCCCGATGGCGTCGTAGCGTTCCAGCCCCAGCCCGATCGGGTCCATCAGGCTGTGGCAGCCGGCGCAGATGGGGCTTCCCACGTGCATCTTCAGCCGCTCGCGGTTGGTCAGCGGGCGGGCAGCGCTGATCGGCGGCAGGTTGCTGTTGGTGCCCGGCGGAGGATCGGGCACCTGCTGGCATAGGAATAATTCGCGTACCGAGAGTCCCCGCACTGTCGGCGAGGTATCGCCCGGCTTGCTCGTCGCCGTCAGGAACAAGGCTTCTCCCAGGATGCCCGCGCGGTCGGACGAGGCCGGAAACACGACTTTGTCGAACTCGTTCGCCGGCGCGGGCAACCCATAGATCGCAGCCAGATCCGAGTTCAAAAAGGCGTAGCGGGCCGTGAAGATCTCCAGGAAGTTGCGATCGTTCCACACCACATCGGCGATCAGCCGGCGCGTCTCTTCGGTCATGGCCTGCGCCAGTTCCGGCGTGAACTGCGGGTACATTTCGTGGTCTTTCACCGCGCCTAGCGCCAGGTCGAAGCGCAGCCACTCCGAGATGAATTCGTCCACCGCCTGGCGGGCGCGCGGGTCGGCCATCAGCCGGCGGATAGCCTTCTGAAGGCCCGTCGGCGTTTCCAACTCCCCCGTGCCCGCGCTCGCCAGCAGTGCATCGTCGGGCATGGTGTCCCACAGGAAATAGGAGAGCCGGCTGGCGATCGCGTAGCTGCCGCCTTCCAGGTGGAAGAGGAACTTGGGCGATTGCAGCATGGCCTCCACCACCGCCTGCGCCCCTTGGAGAAAATCGCCCGTCCGGCGGGCTTCGCTCGCGAACAGCGCCTGGTAGCGCTGCCCCTCACCCTCCGCCAGCGGCCGCCGGAATGCCCGCAGGCCGAAGCGCCGGATGAACTCGCCCGCGCACGCTGCATCGGCCGCCGAACGCGGCCGGCAGGGAAGCAGATGGCCATTGTCCTGCCCGCCCTGAAACGCGTTCCGCGCCAGCCGCTCTGCGGCCGCGGCGTAGGCGTCCGCCAGCAGCGGCGGAATATCCTGCGCCGCGCTCTGATTTTTGAAGCCGTTCAGAAAATCTTCCTGCGGAAAATCGTCCGCCGGATTCGTCTGGTCGCCCAGCAGGTCGCGCACAGTGTGGTTGTACTGGCTGTGTGTCAGCCGCCGCACCTGGTTGCCCGGGACCGTGCCCCCCAGCGCGCCTCCGGCCGCCAGCAGCATCCAGGCGATTCCTGACCGCATCCTCATCTCCCGCTCACCACGCACTGCGGATGTGCCCGGCGAAACTCCGCCACCCCGGCCTCGGTCACCCGCGTCCCGCCCACGTACAAGTGCCGCAGATTTCTCAACGGACCCAGCCGATCGAGCGTCCGGTCCGTGACCCCGGTATCGGAAAGATCCAGCGTGGCCAGGCTCGCCATCGCGGCCAGGGAGGCAGCCGCCGAATCGCCCACTCCCCGCGCCTGCCACAGGCTCAACTGCTCGAGTCCCCGCATCCCGGCCAGACTCGCCAGCCCTTTCCCGGAGACCTGTGTGCGGCTCAGGTCCAGCGCGCGCAGCTTCCCGAGAGAAGCCAGCTTCCCTACTCCCAGGTCGGTGATCTTCGTTCCGCCCAGGTCCAGCGCCTCCAGTTGGCCCAGCCCGCCGATGGTGTCCAGATCGAAATCCGTCAGCGAGACCGCCCAGATGCCCGAGTTGCGCTTCTGGTTGCCGTTCAGGTCCAGCCGCGCCAGGCGCGGCAGCAGCTTCAACACGTGCAGGCCCGCTCCCGTGATCTTGTTCCCGCCCAGCGCCACTTCCTCCAGGTTGCGCAGCCCGGCCAGGTACTCCATACCGTTGTTGGTCACTTGCGTAAAGGCCACGTCCAACGACTTCAGCGTGGTCAGGCCCGAAACGTATTGCAGGCTGGTGTCGGTAATGTCGGTGCCGCGCAGGTTCAGCCGCTCCAGGTGCTTCCAGCCGCGAATATACGCGATGGCCGTGTCGGTGATGTGCTCCACGGCATACAGGTTCAGGTCCGTCACCCCGGGCAGGTCTTTCAGCCGCTCCATCCCCAGGTCGCTGATCAGGGAAAGCGAAAGGTCCAGGTTCTTCAGGCCTGCGAGGCCCGCCAGTCGCGGCATGTCCGCGTCCGTGGTCCACGCAAAGCCCAGGTGGACACCGGTGATGCCGCCCCCCGGCTGGGTTTCCACGCGGCCCCCCTGCGAAGCCACCCAGCGGGCGAGTTCCCCATCCGGCACACTCGCGCCCCAAGCCGCCAGCGCCAGGCATCCCGTGAGCAAAACCCGCCGCACCGTCTAACTCCCTCTCCGCGTCGGCTGGGCCGAATCCCGGTCCCAGATGATCCGGCAGCCCGGGAGCGCGGCCTTGAGGCTCTCCATTCCGCTGTCGGTCACCAGCGTGTGGTAGAGATTCAGCATCTTCAGCCCGGAAAGCGACTTGAGCGTTTCCACGCCGGCGTCGGTGACCGTGGCGCTGTCGAGGCGCAGTTGCGTCAGGCTCTTGAGCCCCGCCAGGCTGGCCAGCCCTTTATCGGTCACCGGCGTGTAGTCCAGGTTCAGCGCCGTGAGGTTCTTCAATGCTCCGATCGCCGCCAGGCCCCGATCGTCCACGTGCGTGCGCACCAGGTCCAGCCGCTTCAGCTTCGCCAGGCCCGCGAGAGCGGCCAGCCCCTTGTCGGTGAAGCGCCCGTAGCTCAGCAGCAGCTCCTCCAGGCCCCCGAGTTTGGCAATGTGCTCCAGGCCCGCGTCGCCGATATCCGTGCTGGTCAGGTCCAGCCGGCCCAGCCCGCTCAGCCCCTCCAGATATGCCAGGCCGGCGTCGGAAATATCCGTGTAGCGCAGGGCCAGCCGGCGCAGGTTGGGAAGCTTCTCCAGCGCCTTGAGGTCTTCGCCCGCGATGGAGTCCCCGGAGAGGTCCAGGTCCTGCAAACCTTCCAGCCCGTCCAGCGGTTTCAGGTCCTCTACCAGCGTGTAGCCCAGGTCCAGCCTGCGCAGTGCCGTGCAGGGTGCCAGTTGCGCCAGCCCGGCGCTGGAAACCGTGGTGTGCGAAAGGTTCAGCTCCGTGAGCGTACAGGGCCGGCCGAGTTTCTCGAGGCCCACGTCGCCGGTCTCGGTGGCGGAAAGATCCAGTTTCCGCAATCCCGTGAGCCCCCGCAGGTAGCCGATCTGTGCGTCGCGAATGCCGCTCGCCGCGAGCGACACTTCCCGCACCTCGCCGCCTTCGCTTCGTACCTTGCCGCCCAGCCCTTCGATCCAGGCCGCGAGCGCCGCCGCGCTCCTTCCAGCGGGAGCCTTCGCGGAAGCAGCCATCTCCGCGGGGCGCGCCGAAACGTCCAGGAACGCCACGCGGCAACCCGGCAGCGCCGCGCGCAACGCCGTCGCGCCGCCGCCGGTGACCCGGGTGTAGCGCAGGTCCACGTCCCGCAGGCGCCGGAAGGCCTTCAGTTTCTCCACGCCGGCGTTGGTCACCTTGGTGCGGTAGAGGTTCAACTCCTCGAGTTCGGTCATGCCCCGCAGCCGGTCCAGACCCGCGTCCGTCACCGCCGCCCCGAGCAGGTTGAGCCGCCTGAGCCGCGTCAGGCCCTCCAGATACACCAGCCCGGCGTCGCTCACCCGCGTGCCGTACAGATCCAGTTCCGTCAACTCGCGCAGGCCCTTGAGGTACTGCAAGCCCTCATCGGTGATCATGGTGTCGCGCGCGTAGAGCCGGGTGAGATGCGGCATCCCCGCCAGCGCCCGCATGCCTTCGTCGTCCAGGCGGGTGTGGTCCAGGTCCAGGCTGCGCATCTCCGGAAACGGGCCCAGCGTGTGGCCTTTGACGATGGTTTGCGCCAGCCGCAGCACGTGCAGATGCCGCAACGTCGCGAGATCAGCCAGGGTTTCGTCCGGAAAGGGGATCTCCGTCTGCACCGGCAGGCTCAACACGAACGACTCCAGTTCGCCGAGCCCGGCCAGAAACTTGAGGCTGTCGGTGGATACCTTTGGCGGCAGGGAGTGCCACGTGCGCCCGCACAGGTACAGCTCCTTCAGGTGGGGTAAGCCTGCCAGTCTCTGCAAGTCGGCCGGCCGCACCACCCCCTCCAGCAGATTCACCGCGCGGACCTGAAAATCGCCCGCGGGCAGTTGATCGGCGTCCCAGACCGGCGCCCGGCCTCCGGCGAGGGTCACGCTGCCGCCCTGGTGCAGCGCCCACTCCGCCACCTCCCGCTCGCTTCCACCGCCGGCCTGGAGCGTTCCCGCGAGCAGAAACACAGCGGCAAGCCCGATTTTTCCGGCCAATCTGGTTCTCAGCATCCGGAGATCCTCTGTCGCGAGTGAACCGATTATATCTCAGGCCCGCGGCGCGGCAGCGCCGGACGCCGTCCTACACGTCCCGCGGCCGCAGATACCAGTCCAACGCGTCTTCCACGCTCAGGCGCGCCGGCTCGTTGGCCGCCTCCGGGTGCGTCTTGCGGAACCGCTCCAGCATCAGGCCCTGGAACTTCCGGACCAGGTCAGGATGCTGCCCGGCCACGTCCGTGAATTCGCCCGGATCCTGCTGGTGATCGTAGAGCCGGACGTAGCGCCCCGGTGTCGGGTTGTCGGTCTTGTAGCCGTCCTGCCGCGCCCGCTTGCCCGTGCAGTAAATGAACTTGTAGCGCTGCGTGCGGATGTAGGCTTCCTCGTTCTCCAGGTATTCGCTGAAGATGTGGTCGCGCGGTGTGGCCATCGCCCGGCCTTCCAGATAGGGCCGCAGGCTCTGCCCGTGCGTGACGGGCAGCGGATCCGCCCCCAGCATGTCGAGAATCGTGGCTGGCACGTCGATATGCTCGGTCAGGTCTTCCACCACGCCCGGCCGCACCTGCCCCGGAAAGCGCATCAGCAGCGGCACGCGCAGCGCCGGATCGTACCCGCAATGCTTCTCGAAACGCCCGTGCTGTCCCAGGTCGTATCCGTGGTCCGCGGCGTACACCAAAAACGTGTCCTCCTCCAGGCGCAGCTCCCGCAGTTTGTCCAGCACCAGCCCGATGTTCTTGTCCAGGAAGCGCACCGAGGTGTAATACGCCGCGGCGATGCCCCGCTTGTCCGCGCCATTCAGCTCGCGGAAGATCAGCGGAATCTGCCAGCCGTCCTCCGGACCGACGCGCGGCGGCACGAACCGCGCCGGATCGAACCGCTCCCGGTCCTCCACCGGAAAATCGTAAGGCGAATGCGGCTCCATGAAGCTCACCCACAGCGCGAACGGCTGCTGCGCCTGCCTTTGCTGTTCCAGGTACGCCTGCGCTTGCCGCACGATAAACGTTCCCTTCATGTCCGCGTCGTAGCGCGGATAGGGTAGCTTGTCCGCGTTCAGCCAGATCCTCGCCGGGTCCCGGAAAGGGTGCCATGGCGGTTTCGTGCGGATCTCCGGAGGAACCGGGCGCGGCGTCACCTGCGCCTGCCAGGCGTGCGCCACGTCCTCCTCGGTCATGATCGTTTCGAATCCGAACATGCCGGGAAAGGAGCGGCGGTTGAAGTGCATCTTGCCGAACACCGCCGTCCGATAGCCGGCTGCGCGCAACTGCTTGGCCAGGGTGGGCTTCTCCAGGCTCAGCGGCGTGGGCAGGCGCGTTACGCCCGCCGCGTGCGGTAATTGTCCGGTGAAGAGGGATTGCCGCGAAGGAGTGCATACCGGTGCGTTGCAATGGTGCCGCGCGAAGCGCATGCTCTCGCCCGCCAGGCGGTCCAGGTGCGGCGTCTCTGCCTGCCGGTTGCCGTCGCACCCCAAGACGTAGCCGGCGTGATCGTCCGCCAGGATAAAAACGAAGTTTGGCCGCGGTTTCTGCTTCGCTCGCGCGGCGGTTGCCCCGGCCAGGGCCCCCAGAACCGACCGCCTGGAAACGTCCATGCCCCCACTGTATCAGAACGGGTCAAATGCTCCCGTTGTGATACGGTAAGTTAGTAAACGCTAGTCTCCCATGCGCACCCGGATGTCCAGCAGCCAGCGCCGCGCCGCCATCGTGGCCTCGGCCGTACACCTCTTCGCGGAAAAGGGCTTCCGCGGCACCACCACCCGCCAGTTGGCCGCCGCCGTGGGCGTCACCGAGCCCGTGCTCTATCAGCACTTCCGCACCAAGGGCGAGCTCTACAGCGCCATCATCGAAAGTCAGGCCGCCGCGGGCCAGCACTACTCCGCCGGCCTCCGCAAGGCCATGGACGAGGAGAACGATTGCGATTTCCTGGCCGCGCTCGGCAACCTCATCCTGGACAGGAATGAGCAGGATCCGGACTTCACCCGCCTGCTCATGTTCAGCGCCCTCGAACGCCACGAACTCGCGCCGCTGTTCTTCGAGCGCCAGGTGTTGCCTTTCTTCGAGACGGTGGCGGGCTACATCCGCCGCCGCGTCCGGAACGGCGCCTTTCGCCCCCTCGACCCCGAAATCGCCGCCCGCGCCTTCATCGGCATGTTTGCCTATCAGGGCCTGATCGCCGAGCTCTTTCATGACCTCGGCACCCGGAAATCTCGCAAAAAAATCGTGAAGGAAATGGTCGGCGCCTTCCTGGAGGGCGTGTGCCGCCCTGCCGCTCCCCCGCGCTAATCCTTCTTCACTGACACGGCCAGGCTCCGCATTGCGCGTAAACGGGAGAGGACTATGAAACAACTCGCATTCTTGCTGGTCGCCGCCGCGGCCTTTGCCGGTGAATGGGAAGCTGTCGCGCGCATCCCGCCGCAGCAGAAGGTCGAAATCACCACCCGGGAAGGAAAGCGCACGCGCGCCGCTTTTCTCTCGGCCACCTCGGAGGTCCTGATCGTGCGCGAAGACTCCGGTGAGCGCTCCATCCCGCGCACCGAGATCCGCCGCGTGCGCGTCGCCGACCCGCTCCGGCGTATTCGCCGTGGGCTGCTCTGGACCGCCGTGGGCGCGGGCGCCGGAGCGGCCGCCGGCATAGCCGCCTGCCCCTCTTGCCCCAACGAGGGACACGGCTATAAGTTTCTGGGGCCGGGTTTGGCCGCCGGAGCCGGCCTCGGCGCCCTGGGCTTCCTGTCTTCCCCCTACCGAACCGTCTACCACGCCAAGTAGCCCGTGATGGTAAACGAGCCGCGACCGCAGGGAGTGGTGGCTTCCCCGAGTCGCTACCCCGCCTTGCCCGCGCTCCACTTCAGCAGGTTCGTGCACGGCCGCGCCAGCGGATCCTCGCAGTGATTCGGACTCACGCGCAGCGCGTAGCCCAGCCTGCCGGTGCGCTCCGGCCTAATCTCTTTCGCGAATACCGCCACGGACCCTTTTTGTTCCGCCGGAGGCAGCACCAGCACCTCTGTCTCCTCCAGGCTGCCGTCCACTCCCACCCGGCCGAGCACCACCTCGACGCGCACGTCTTCCGGCTTCAGCCCCGCCAGTTCCACCGCCGCGCGGATCGGGATCGGGCGTCCGCTGGTGATCGGGCCGGAGGGGACCGCGCCCGCCTCCACGAACCGCACCCCGTCCCACGCCTGCCGCACCTTGGCGTTCCAGGCGGCCAGTTCGCGCGTGGCAGCGTATCCGTCCGCGCGCATCCGCAGGCAGGCGGCGTGCGCCGGTTGGTACATTTCCCGGTCGTACTCCTCCACCATGCGCCGCGAATCGAAGTGCGGGCTGATGTACATGATAGACTGCTTCATGCGCCGCACCCACTCCCGCGGCGTGCGCTCCCGCCGCTCGTAAAACATGGGCACGATCTCGTTTTCCAGCAGGTAGTAGATCTCGCTGGCGTGCAGCGGATCCTGGTCCTCCGAGTACGGCTCCCGCTCGCCGATCGCCCACCCGCCCGATTGTTCGTAGGCCTCGTCGTACCACCCGTCCAGGATGCTCAGGTTCAGCACCCCGTTCATGCCGGCCTTCATGCCGCTGGTGCCGCAGGCTTCCTCACCCCGGCGCGGATTGTTCAGCCACAGATCTACGCCCTGCACCAGTTCCCGGCCCACCTTCATGTCGTAGTCTTCCACGAAGACCACGTGTTTCCATACCTCCGGATCGCGCGAGAACTGCACGATGTCCCGGATCAGCGTTTTGCCCGGCTGGTCCTGCGGATGCGCCTTCCCGGCGATCACGATCTGCACCGGCATGTCCGGATGCAGCAGGATGCGTTTCAGCCGCTCCATGTCCCGGAAGATCAGCGTAGCCCGCTTATAGGTGGCGAACCGTCGCGCAAAGCCGATGGTGAAGACGTTGGGATCCAGCACTTCTTCCGAGTGCCGCACCTCCGCGCTCGAAGCCTGCCGCCGCAGCGCCGACGACCGCTCGCGCGCGCGCACGAAATTCACCAGCCTCCGCTTGCGCCGCCGGTGCGCCTCCAACAGATCTTCATCCGGAATGTCCTTCACCTGCTCCCACAACTCGGTTTCCGAGAAGCGGTCTCGCCAGTCCGGTTGCAAGTACTGGTCGTATAACTGCGCCAGGTCGCCGTTCAGCCAGCTCGGCAGGTGCACGCCGTTCGTGATGGCCCGGATGGGGACCTCCCAGGTCGGCAGCTTCGGCCATAGGTCGTGCCACATCTCCTGGGAAACCACCCGGTGCAGCTGGCTGACCGCGTTGCGGTGCGCCGAGGTGTTCAGCGCCAGCACCGCCATCGAGAAGCGTTCTTCGCGGTTCTGCGGGCTGCGGCGGCCCAAGGCCATCAGTTGCTCGAAATCGATCCCTACTTCACCGCAGTATTCGTGGAAATAGTGATACATCAGGCCCGGGTCAAATAGGTCGATGCCTGCCGCCACCGGTGTGTGGGTGGTGAAAACGTTGCTCGCCCGCGCGGCCTCCAGGGCCTCCTCCCAGCTCAGGCGTTCCTCCTTCATCAGCATGCGGATGCGCTCCAGCGCCAGAAACGCCGAGTGCCCTTCGTTCATGTGGAAGACCGTGGGAGCCAACCCTAGAGCGCGCAGCGCCCGCACGCCGCCCATGCCCAGCACCATCTCCTGCCGGATGCGCGTATCCGTGTCGCCGCCGTAGAGCGAATCGGTGATGTCCCGGTCTTGCGGCAGCACGTTGTCGGGAATATTCGTGTCCAGCAGGTACAGCCGCACCCGCCCCACTTCCAGCTTCCACACCCGGATGACCACGTCCCCGGTCGGCAGCTTCACCAAGACTTTCAGTTCCGCCCCATCGGCGGTGCGCGCTGGGGTCACCGGCATGGTGTAGAAGTCGTTGGTCGGATAGCGCTCATGCTGCCAGCCGTCCGGATTCAGGACCTGCCGGAAATAGCCCTGCTGGTAGAGCAGGCCCACACCCACCAGCGGCAGCGCCCAGTTGCTGGAAGACTTCAGATGGTCGCCTGCCAGCACCCCCAGGCCCCCCGAATACATGGGTAGGCATTCCGTCAGCCCGAACTCGGCGGAAAAATACGCCACCAGTTTGCCGTCCGGGGACCGGGGCGGCTCTTTGGACCGCCCTTCGAACCGCTGGCACGCCATGTGGTACAGCGATAGGTACCGCGGATCGCTGGCCTGCTTCTCCAGCGTCGCCTGCGACACCCGGCCCAGCATCAGCACCGGGTTATAACCGCATTCCCGCCAGAGTTCCGGGTCCAGCCGCCGGAAAACCGCCCGGATCACCGGTTCCCAGCTCCAGAGGATGTTCCGCGCAAGCTCCGGCAGCCGCGAAAGCTTCTCCGGCAGGGCGGGGCTCACCAGGAATTCCCGAATCGGCTCAATGTGGAATGGCATTCTCGAGACGCTTTAACTACTCACCATACCGCACCCGTGTCGCGGGTGGGAATCGGGCGATCAGCGCGCGAGTGCCGGTACTGCCCGGGAGCTTTTAGAACCCTGCCGGCCACCCAGCGCCGCAATCCTCCGCCCCCACACTACCCGCCTCCCGCCCGGCCGTCAACGCAACATCCCAGGCGCCTGATGCCTGGTTCCCATGGCATCGATACATGCCATAATGTTGTGGCATCATGAAAGGGACGACGGGCGAGCAAGGCGCCGATTCCCTTGGTCAACTTCGCCCGGTCCAACGTGGTCACCTGCTGGCAGAGGGCGACGCTCGTCTTGGGGAGGCCGCCGGCGCCGGCCGGAATCCCGACGACCGTGGGTCCCCGCTTGCCCTGAGATGCGGAAGTCGAAATTGGGACCACGATGATTTGAAAGCTGCCATGGACCTGGACTGATCTCTCGCCCGCCGGATGTTTCCAACAGGATTTGCGCCCCCTCACCGCAATACCTGCATCCCGCGCAGCACGCCATCCACCCCCGCGGCCGCGTCCGGCGCCGCGGCGTATTCCACGCGCACCCGCGGCCCGTCCTGCGGCCCGCAGGTGAACTCGAAGGTCCCCTCCCCGCCGGTGCGGATCTGCACGCGGCCAGGGTCGGGGATGCTCAGCACCAGTTGCCCCTCGGCCAGACCCACGGTGAGCCGCAGGGCTCCGGCCGAACAAGCCACGTCGCGCAGATCGCCCTCCGCTCGCCGCACGCGGTCGGCAGGATCGATGAAGGGGTTCCAGCCGTCCTCTTCCCCCGGCTGCCGGTGCGGAATGCGCCGCATCGCCCCGGTTTTGCCAGAGCCCATCTGTACCACCAGGTCGCTCTGGGCCACCCAGGCCAGTTGATTGGCGTGCTCCGCGTCGTCTTCCGACTGCGCGTATTTGCGCGCCTCGCCCGCCGACCGCGCCGCCTCCTCGCGCATCCCGAGCTCCGTCTGCGTGTAGGCCAGCGCCGAATAATAGGCGAAGGCGCGCCGCGCGGGCACCAGCCGCAGGGCCTGCAACTGTGCGAGCGCGGCCCGGTAACGCCCCGCGTTCATGTGCGCCAGCGCCAGGGAGTAGCGCGCGTCGTCCAGGCCCGGGTCGGCCTCCAGGGCGCGCTCCAGCGCCGTCACCACCTCGCTCTCCGGCACGCCGTTGTCCTGCGCCAGAAGGGCGTATTCGTAGCACAGAGGGGCATTCCGCACGCCCAGTTCGAGCGCTTTGCGGAAGCGCTCCCGCGCCTCAGGGCGCCGCCCGCCGGCCAGGGCAATCCGGCCCAGAGCCGCCTGAATCTCCGCGCTCTCCGGCAGGCGGGCCGCCAGGCGGCGATAGTCCGCCTCCGCCCTCTCCAGCTTGCCGGTCACTAGTTCCAGTTCGGCGAGTGCCAGTTCCGCCGCCTGCTCCTCCAGCGGTCGGGGCATCCCCACCGCCTCCGCCGCGCCCGCCGCCAGCGTCACCGAGGGAAGGCTGCGCTGCGCCGCCCAGGCGCGTGCGCCCCGCTCCACCTCCGCCAGCGAGGCGCCGTAGACCTCCGCGAAGGCCGGCCCGGCGCCGGCGCCGCTCGTCAACCGCGCTAGAAATTCCGCCAGCCGCGGGCGATAGGCCGGCGAAAACAGCAGCAGATGCGCCACTGCCCAGCTCTCCGCGTAGAACATCGCGCCGCGCTCGCGCGACTCCGCTGGCGGCGCTTCGAGGCCCGTCAATTCCGCGAGGGGGATCCATGGATTACGCTCGAGCGCCTGCCGCCGCGCGAGCTTCGGCCCGCCGGCCATCGCCTCTCCGCCGCGAAAGCGCACCGTCGAGGCGACTTCCGCCAGGCCCTCGGCCAGCCACGCCGGCAAGGTTACCCGGGCGTGATGCGTCATCAGGTGCGCGTACTCGTGCGCCGCCGTCCCGAAATCCTCCGGCCCTCGCAAGGTAAGCACGATGTAGTCCCGGCCCGGTGCTCCCACGTAGTACGCGTCCGCGCTAGGATTGAGCCGGAAAGGCGCGTATTCGGCTTCGGAGCGGAAGGCCAGAACACGTACCGGCGGCCTGCCCGGCTCCGCGCCCAGGATTCCCTGCGCCTCGAACAGGCCGCGGAACCGCTCCAGGTGCGCCGCCAGGCCGTGCGCCTCCCGTTCGCCGGCCGTGGTGATCAGTTCCAGGTGCGGCGTCCGCAGTTCGAGCCAGGTCTGCGGCGCGCCCGCGCAGCAGCCCGCCAGCAGCAATACGCAAACCGGCGTCCGCCTGCACATCCCAACCTTTACTCTACTCCGCGTCGCGGTTCCGCGCGCCTCCGCCGCTATAATGAAGGACATCGGTTCGAGCGCCCACATCCCCGGTCCCCCGGCCCCGGTTCCCGGGCCGGCCGATGCCATCCTGGTGCTCCGCGATGTGGTCAAACAGTACCCCGCGCAGCGCGCCGTCGACGGCGTGTCGCTCAGCATCCCCAGGGGCGGATTCTACTCCCTGCTGGGGCCTTCCGGCTGCGGCAAAACCACCACTCTGCGCCTGGTCGCCGGCTTCGAGGAGCCTACCTCGGGCGAGGTCCTGCTCGAAGGCGCCCGGGTCAACGGCCGCCGGCCCTATGAGCGCAACGTCAGCACGGTGTTCCAGAACTACGCGCTGTTTCCCCATCTCACCGTGCGCCAGAACGTCGAATTCGGGCTCCGGCGCAGGCGCGCGCCCGATGCGCCCGCCCGCGTGGCCCGCGTGCTGGATCTCGTCCGCCTCGCCGGCAAGGAGGAGCGTTATCCCGCGCAGCTTTCCGGCGGCGAGCGGCAGCGCGTGGCCCTGGCCCGCTCGCTCGTGCTGGAGCCCGCCGTGCTCCTCCTGGATGAACCACTGGCCGCGCTCGATCCCAAGCTGCGCAAGCAGATGCGCTTCGAACTCAAGGAAATGCAGCGCCGCGTGGGCATCACCTTTTTGCTGGTGACGCACGATCAGGAAGAGGCGCTCTCCATGTCCGACCAGGTAGCGGTCATGAACGAAGGGCGCATTCAGCAGGTCGGCACCCCGCAGGAGGTGTACCTCCGTCCGCGGACCCCCTTCGTGGCCGGCTTCCTGGGCGCGGTCAACTGGATCGGCGGCGTGGGCCTGCGTCCTGAAGTCACGCGCATTTCCCGTGTGCCCGCCAATGGAGGTATGCGCTCCTGCCCGGCCGCCGTCACGGATTCGGTCTTCCTCGGCAACTGTGTGCAGGTGGTGGCACGCCTTTCCTCCGGCGAGCAGGCTGTGGCGGAAGTCCCGCGCCAGGACGGGGCCTACCAGTCTGGAGACGCCGTGCACATCTGTTGGGACCCCGCCGACGAAATGACCTTTTCATGAGCCGTCTGCGCTCCTGGTTCCTGGTCCCCGCCTGGCTCTGGATGGGCGGCCTGTTTGCCGCACCCTTCGCAATCGTCCTGGCCTACAGCTTTCTCACCCGCGGCGCCTACGGCGGCCTGGACCTGCCCTGGACCCTGGAGAGCTACCAGCGCCTCGCCGACCCTCTCTACCTCTCCATCCTGCTGCGCTCCTTCCTCATGGCCGCCGCTGCCACGGCCATCTGCCTGGTGCTGGCTTTCCCCCTGGCCCTGTTCATCTCGCGCTCCGGCCGCCGCCGCAACCTCTACCTGCAACTGGTCATCCTGCCCTTCTGGAGCAGTTTCCTGGTGCGTCTCTACGCCTGGCTCTTCCTGCTGCGCGACACCGGCCTGATCAACACCGCGCTCCAGGCTCTGCACCTCATCCGCGAGCCGCTCCCTCTGCTTTATAACGATGGCGCTGTGCTGCTGGGCCTGGTCTACGGCTATCTGCCTTTCATGGTGCTGCCCATCTACGCCACGCTCGAGCGCCTGGATCCGGCGCTGCTCGAAGCCGCCGCGGATCTCGGGGCGCGACCTTTCAGCGCGCTCTGGCGCGTGACTGTCCCGCTCTCCGCACCCGGCATTCGCGCGGGGGTGATCCTGGTCTTCATCCCCTGCCTGGGCGCCTACCTGACGCCGGACCTGCTGGGCGGCGGGCGCAGCGTCATGATCGGCAACCTGGTGCAGAACCAGTTCACCACCGCCCGGGACTGGCCCTTCGGCGCGGCCGTCTCCGTGGCCCTGATGGCGGTGGTCACCCTGCTGGTGGTCCTGTTCCTCCGCCGCGGCGAGGAGGCCCTGTGAAGCCGCGTGGCCGCCTCCTGGGCTTTTATGCGGCCCTGGTCTTTCTCTTCCTGCACCTGCCCCTGCTCACCCTGGCCGTCTTCAGCTTCAATGCCTCGCGCTTCACCGTGTGGCAGGGATTTTCGCTCGCCTGGTATCGCGCCATCTTCCACGATCCCGACCTGATGGAGTCCGCCGCCAACAGCGTCGTCATCGCGCTGGCCGCCACGCTGATCTCCGTGGCGGCCGGCACGCTGTGCGCCTACGCCCTGTGGAAACGCCGCTCGCGGCTCATCTCCGCGGGGCTGTATCTTTCCTTGGTCACGCCGGAAATCGTCACCGGTGTCTCGCTGCTGGCGCTGTTTCAGTGGGCCTTCCGCTGGCTCGGCTGGCGGCTGGGCCTGCACTCCGTTATCCTGGCGCACGTGGCCTTCTCGCTGGCCTACGTGGTGATTGTGGTGGCGGCGCGCCTGCGCACGTTGAGCCCCACCCTGGAGGAAGCCGCCATGGACCTGGGGGCCACCGAGTGGCAGGCCTTTCGCGAAGTCACCCTGCCCCTGCTGCTCCCCGGCATCGCGGCGGGCGCCTTGCTGGTTCTCACCGTCTCCTTCGACGACTACGTGATCACCAGCATGGTCGCCGGCGTGGATTCGCAGACCCTCCCCATGGTGATTTACGCCATGGCCCGGCGCGGCGCCAGCCCCGTGATCAACGCCATCTCCGCCCTGATCGTGGTCTTCTTTGGCGCGCTGATCCTGGTCTCCGAGCGCCTGGCGCACGCCGCGGAGAAGCTCTCGTGAACCGCCGGGTATTCCTGGCGGGCCTGGGCGTGCTGGCCGCCTGCGGTCCCTCCCGGCCCCGCCTCAACGTCTACAACTGGTCCAACTACATCGCTCCCGAAACCATCCCCGCTTTCGAGGCCGAGTTCGGCGTGCGCGTGCGCTACGCCACCTACGAGAGCAACGAAGAGATGCTGGCCAAAGTCCTGAGCGGCAATTCCGGCTGGGACGTGGTCTTCCCCACGCACAACCGCATTCCGCCCATGCGGCACTACGGCCTGCTCGCCCCCCTGCGGCACGCCTGGCTCCCCAACCTGGCGAATCTTGACGCGCGCTTCCGCTCGCCTTCCTGGGACCCCGGCCTCGAATGGAGCGTACCGTACATGTGGAACGCCACCGGTATCGCCTACAGCCGCGGCGTCTCGCCCGCCCCCGCCGCTTGGGCGAACCTGTGGGATCCGCGCCTCAAAGGCCGCCTCACCATGCTGGACGATCCCGAAGACGTGCTGGGCGCCTGCCTGCGCAAACTCGCGCTGCCATTCAGCTCCACCGACCCGGACGAATTGCGCCGCGCTGCGCGCGAGGCCATCCGGCAGAAGCCCCTGCTGCGGGCCTACCTGAATGCGGAAGTGCGCGACCAGTTGGTCGCCGGAGACGTGCTGGTGGCCCAGATGTGGTCCACCACCGCGCAGCAGGCCATCGACGCCTCCCCGCGCCTCGCTTTCGCCTATCCCGCCGAGGGCTTTCCGCTCTATCTGGACAACGCCGTGATTCTGCGCGAAAGCCGCCGCCAGGCGCTGGCGCACCGCTTCATCGACTACCTGCTGCGCCCCCGCGTCTCCGCCACCATCGCCGAAACCACCAGGACCGCCACGGCCAACGCCGCGGCCCAGGCGCTGCTGCCGGCTTCCATTCGCGATAATCCTACGCTCTACCCGCCGCCCGAAATCTTCCAGCGCGGCATCTGGCCCGCGGCCCTCCCCGCCGCCGCCCAGAAGCTCCGGGACCGCCTCTGGACCGAAATCAAAGCCGCCTGAGAGGGCGCGCGCACCCTTACTGCCGCGACGGCCGGAAACGAAATTCCACCACCGTTTCGCTCGGCACGTTGTGCGCTCCCACGTGGGCCGGTTCGAACTTCCAGCGCCGCGCCGCGGCCGTGGCCAGTCCCGCGAAGTACCGCGCGAACGTCCCCGCAACCGGTTCCGGCGTGGCGTCCAGGACGTTGCCGGAAGCATCCAGGCGCAGGCGGATCCGCACCACCATCTCCCGGGAGAGCGTTTGCAGGGCATTCTGTGGGACTACCGGTTGCACCTGCCGCACCGGCCGGGCCTCAACCACCGCCGGCGTGACGTCGCTTCCGCCGCTTGTCGTGGGCAAAGCCGCGGGTGCGGCGGCGCGTGGCGCGGTCTCGGCCGGTTGCGGCGGAGCGGGAATGGGTGCCGCCGGCGGCGGGTGAACCGGCAGGTTCACGGAGGCCGCGATCACAGGCGGCGCCGGCAGTGGAACCGCGGCCGGCGCGGGCTGCTGCACGGGCAGCGGCGCCATCTTCCGCACGGGCGGCGGCTGGCTCGCGGCAGTCTGCATCACGGCACGCGGCGGATTCTCGGGCAGCCACGGCGCGGAAACCGGCTGCGCCGTACTCACCGCGGGCTCCGGCCTGGGGATGTTAGCCGGCGCGGCAGGCGGCTGCATGGCCGCGCCCTGCCCTGGCCGCTCCGCCGGCTCGGCCGCGGCAGTCTCCCGGTGCCAGGTTACCAGACCGGCTGTTCCCGCGAGCGCCGCGACTCCCACTGCCGCCACCGCCAGCCACCTGCGATGGCGCCGCGCCGCCGGGGATGCCGGCGGTGTTTCCCGCTCCCTCTTTTCCGCCGGCAGCGCCGCCGGATCCAGCGGGAACTCCAGAAAGCAGTGGTCGGAATGGATCCGGTCCCCGTCCCAAAAGAAAAAGCCCGCCGTCGCCGGACCGCTGCCGTCCGCTCTGGCGAGCAGGAACACGTGCTCCCGGCCGCGAAACGATCCTTCGATAATCTCCAGGTCTCTGGCGTCCAGGGCCAGACGGCCGCGGGCGTGTGTCCGGTAAAAGCCCAGCACCTGCGTCTCGGTCTTGCCGCGGCGCTCGCCGGCCCGCACGATCTCCCGGTGCAGGTCGCCGTTTTCCTCCGGTACCGCGTGGCACCCGGTCACCTCGATTGCGCCATCGGCGGCCGTCCTGCCCAGCAACACGCCGCCCGCGCAGTCCGCTTCGGACGTCGCCTCGGCCAAACTCGCCACCACGTCCAGCGGGAGACGAATGGCCACCGGCGCGCCGGGAAAGGTCCAGGTGAATACCTCATCCGCGGTAGGCATCGCAAAACCCCCGGCTAACGCAACGAAAGGACGCCCTTGTGGTTCCCGGTCTCGAATTCGGCGTCCTCCGCGGCCTCGTACGGCCCGGAGAGGTCCAGGCTGGCCGCCGCCTGACGGATGTGCCGCTCCTCCACCCTGGCGGTCTGCTCCGCGCATGCCGTCATCAGCGCGTTGTCGCAGATCACGTTGATCAGCCGCGGGATTCCTCCCGAGTAGAGCACGATGGTGCGCACGGCCTGCGGCTCGAAAGGTCCTGGCGGCGTGCCTCCCGCTTTGGTCCAGCGATGCGAGATGTACTCCCCCACCTCCTCGGCCGAGAGCGGATCGGTGGTCAGCCGCAGCGCGATGCGCTGCTTGAAGGGCTGCGCCTCTTTCCGCGCCAGCAGCCGGTGAAACTCCTTCTGTCCCGCCAGCACCACCTGCATGGCCTCCAGGTTCCCCAACAGCCGCACCTCCTCGAGCGCCTCCAGCGACAGCTTCTGAGCTTCGTCGATGACCACGGCCGGCACTCGCCCCTGCGCCTCTTCCTGGGCTACGGCACGCTCCAGAGCCGTCCAGCGCTGCGGCTTGCTGGACGGGATCTCGGTCACGCCGAAGCCCAGCAGCGCGGACTCCAGCAGTTCCTCGGGCGTGAGCGTCGGGTTGGCGATCACGCTGAACCGCACGCGGTCGGCGGGCAGGCAGCGCAGCGCCGCCGCGATCAGCGTGGTTTTGCCGGTGCCCACGTCCCCGGTCAGCACCACGCACCGCTTGCGGCTCAGCAACGCGTAGGTCAGCCCCGCCAGCGCCCGCCGCTGTGCCCAGGTTAGGTACAGAAACCGCGAGTCCGGGGTCAGGTTAAACGGATCTTCGCGCAAGCCGAAGAACTGGTTATACATGATGAACCTCCGGCAGGCCGCCGCCGGGGATCACAGGCGGCCGGATTTCCAGTTGAGCAGAGGGCCGTTGGAGCGCGCGGAATCCTTTTCTTCCAGCACTCCTTTCACAAATTCGCTCACTTCGTCGGGCTGCGGTTCGGGGACCGGCAGCTCCGCGGCCGCGGGTGGAGCCGCCGCCGTGACGGCTGCCGCGCCCTGCTCCGTGGTCAGAAACTCGCACAGCAGCTTCACCATCTCGGGATCCGCGGCGATCCTCCGGATCTCCTGGAGCTTCTGAATGCGCTCGTCGATCTTTCTCAAGTCCAGTGCCATGGGAGACCCCCTTCCTGGTACTAAAGTACGGGCCACTCGTCTCGCAAGAGGACGGCCAAATCCGCGCCGCGGTGAAATTGCCCGTATTTCCGCCTTCCCGCTGGCCCGTACATCCGAAAGCGTGGGACTTTTCGCAACTTTTCCCGACGAATTCCGGGTACCCCCGTCTGAATGCGATCGGATTACACTAATGAGGAAACCGCCGCCGGGGAGGGGCGCGGCATGCCGAACCGTAGAGGATTTTTGCAGGCTCTCTCGAGCCTGCCCGTTTTGGGAGCGTTCCTGTCTCCCGGCCGAGCGGCCACAGACGCCGCCGCACGCGATTATTTTCAGGAGTTGGGCGTCCGCCCCTTTGTCAACGCGGGCGAGCCCTACACCACCCTGACCGGCTCGCTGATGGCGCCGGAAGTGGTCGCCGCCATGGACTACGCCTCCCGCCGTTACGTGCGCCTGGAGGATCTGCACGACGCGGTGGGCCGGCGCATCGCCGCGCTCACGGGCGCCGAAGCCGCCATGGTCACGGCCGGCGCTGCCTCCGCCCTCACTCTGGGCACCGCGGCCTGCCTCACCGGCGCGGACCGCGAGCGCATCCACCGCCTGCCGGACACCTCCGGCCTGAAGAACGAGGTGGTCATCCAGAAATCCCACCGCTACGGCTATGACCACGCCGTGCGCAACTGCGGCACCCGCTTCGTGGAGGTCGAAACCAAGGAAGAGCTGGAGCAGGCTCTCGGCTCTCGCACTGCTATGATGCTCTTCTACAATCGGCACAACAGCGTGGGGAAAATTCCGGACGCCGAATTCGTGGAGTTGGGCCGCAAACACGGCGTGCCCACGTTCAACGACTGCGCCGGCGATGCACCTCCGGCGGAGAATCTTTCCAAATATCTCCGCATGGGCTTCGACCTGGTGGCCTTCTCCGGCGGCAAGGGCCTGCGCGGCCCTCAGAGCGCCGGCCTGCTCCTGGGGCGCAGGGACCTGATTCAGGCCGCCCGCCTCAACGGTTCGCCCAACAGCGACGCCATCGGCCGCGGCCAGAAGGTGAACAAGGAAGAACTGCTGGGCATGATGGTGGCGGTCGAGCGCATCTTCCGCGTGGACCAACAGTCGGAATGGCGCGAATACGAAGCGCGCGTCCAGTGGATTGCCGGCCAGCTCTCGGGCATCCCCGGCGTCCGCGCCGAGATGTTCGTCCCCGAGGTCACCTACCGCGTGCCGCACCTGCGCGTGCGCTGGGATGAGTCCGCCGTGCGGCTCAGCCCCCGGGACGCCATCCGTCGCCTGCGCGAGGGCGAGCCTTCCATCGAGGTGCGCTCCAGTCCCCCGGATTGCGTGGAACTCGGCGTCTGGATGCTCCAGCCGGGCGAAGAGCGCGTTGTCGCCCGCCGCCTGGGGGAAATCCTGAAATCCGCCTGACCGGAAGGGTCCGAAATCGGCCTAAAATAGAGAGATGGAGCTGTCCCGTTTGCGCTGGGTAGCACCTTTCTTCGTCATGGGGTCCTTGCTGGGCGCCGTTCCCCCGGCTCAGTGGGTACCGGCGCGCTGGCATTGGACCGATCCCAGCACCCTGGATCTTCTGGCCGGCAGCCCGATCAATTGTCTTCTTCTGAAATCCTACAACCCGGCCTTTGTGCAGAAGGCCGCTGAACGCGGCATCGCCACCCTGGCCGTGCTGACGCCCGGAGTGGATCCCGCCGAGGCCGCCCGCCAGGCAGTCCAGGCCAAACTTCAGGGCGTCGTGCTGGAAGGAGACTTCCCGGACGCCGCCGCCGAACGGGTCAAGGACCTGTTGGCCGGCAGCCACGCCGTGGTGGTGCAGCTCACTGCCCGCAACAAGATGAAGTTGGGCGGCCCGGACCCCATCGTGGGCACCTACCAGGGCGTCTGGCCCGGCATCCAGGTGGCCGAAAACGGAGAGGCCAAGGCCGCGCCCTCCGGCAATCCCTGGATCGACACCAACTCGGGATTCATCCGCTCCGTGCGCGTCTGGGGTAGCCCCGCCATCTGGATCGGCAATCTGCCGCCCGAACGGACCATCGTCACCGGGCAGCGCTACCTCCAGGTGATTAGCGACGCTGAAGTCTACGGCGCCCGCTGGATCGTGGCCCTGGACCAGGATTTCGCCAATCGCCTCCAGCACGGGGACGCCGCCGCCCGCCAGGACTGGCAGCGCATCGGCCAATATCTGAAATACTTCGAGGATCACCGCGACTGGCGCTCCTGGAGCCCTTACGGCCAGTTGGCCGTAGTGCAGGATCCCAAGAACGGCGGCCTGCTTTCCGGCGGCATCATCGATATGATCGCCGCCAAGCACACTCCCGTGCGCCCCGTGCCGCTGGCCCTGCTTTCCCAGGATTCCCTGAAGGGCGCCAGCATGGCCGTGGACGTGGACCCGCAGGCGCTCACGCCCGCACAGCGCGCCGTGCTGCAATCCTTCACCCGCGGCGGCGGCACGCTGCTCTCCGGTCCTCCCGGCTGGAAAGACTCCGTTGCGGGGAACTCCATCACGCTGGATAAGGCCGAGCTGGACCGCCTGAACGACATCTGGCACGACGTGCAGTCCATGATCGGCCGCAAGAATCTGGGCGCCCGCCTGTTCAATGTCGCCTCCATGCTCTCCTTCCTGGAATCCAGCCCGGACGGCAAGCAGGTGGTGGTGCATTTAATTAATTACTCCGGTTACCCGATCGAGAATGTCACCGTCCATATGTTAAGCGAGTACCATCATGCCCGCCTGATTACTCCGGAAGGCGTGCGGAAGGACTTGGAACTGTACAAAACCGAAGAGGGCTCCGGCGTGGATATCGATGCTGTTTCGGTCTGCGCCACGTTAGAATTGGACTAACTCTATGACCCGGCGAGAATGGATTGCCCTGATGGGCGCCGCGCCTCTGATGAAGGCGGCGCCGAATGCTCCTGCGGCCCCCGTGTCGATCGCCAAGTGCGCGTCGTACAACGAGGATGTCACCGCGAAACTGGCTGCCATGTTCGATCAGTTGGGCGGCCTGGACCGGATGGTGCGCAACAAGACGGTTACCATCAAGCTGAACCTGACGGGCAGCCCCGGTCTGCGCTTTCAGGGCAAGCCGCTGGGCGTCACCCACTACACCCACCCGAAGGTGGTCGGGGCCACCGCCTATCTGCTGGGGAAGGCCGGCGCCAGACGCATCCGGTTTGTGGAGAGCGGCTGGGCGTTGAGCGGTCCGCTCGAAGAGTATCTGCTCGATTCCGGCTGGAACGTGCGGCAACTGGCCAGCGCCGCGCCGGGCGTGGAGTTCGAGAACACCAACAACCTGGGCAAGGGTAAGAAATACTCCCGTTTCACGGTGCCCGGCGGCGGCTACATGTATCCCGCCTACGACCTGAACCACGCCTTCGAGGATACCGACGTCTTCGTCAGCCTGGCCAAGCTCAAGAACCACGCCACCTGCGGCATCACGCTGTCGCTCAAAAACTGCTTCGGCAACAGCCCGGCTTCCATTTACGGAGACGACGCCGGTACGGACGAACCCAACGAGAAGCCTCAGTCCGGCCGCGGGGCGACCTTCCACGCCGGCAAGCGCCAGCCCCCCAAGAGCGCGCCGCAGGAGCTGCACCCGGACACCAACCACGATCCCGGCTATCGCGTGCCGCACATCGTGGCGGACCTGGTGGCCGCCCGTCCCGTGGACCTGGCCATCATCGACGGCATCGAGTCGGTGGCCGGCGGCGAAGGCCCCTGGATCCGCGGCCTGCGGCTGGTCCAGCCCGGCGTGATGATCGCCGGCACGAACCCGGTGTGCACCGACGCGGTGGCCGCCGCCGTCATGGGCTACGATCCCCGCGCCACGCGCGGCACCCGCCCGTTCCAGACCTGCGACAACACCCTGCTGTTGGCCGAAGGCCACGGCGTCGGCACCACCGACCTCAACCGCATCGAAGTGCGCGGAGTTCCTGTCGCCCAGGCGCTCTACAAGTTCGACGCGTAGCCGCGCGTGCCGAGCTGCGCCCAAAGGGAGCGGCAGCCGGACCATCCACGGTTCGGGCGTTAGAGACGGCAACGTGACAACGGGTGCCCATGTTCCGCATTGCCCGTCCCCCGGAACGCTACTTGGCTGACGAAGGGCAGTTCAACAAGGAACACCACGCGGCCATCTGGGTTCCGGACACGATATGATGTCGACATGTCTCGGATCGTCGATCCGAACGAGTATGTATTGCGCGTCAACCTTAGAGATGGGCCGGACGTGCGCCGCTTTTGCGAGGTGCGCGTCAAGGGCAACGACCTCTACATCTACCAGCCGAAAAAAGGTGACTCCGTGAAGGTCAGCTATCACGAATCGGGGCAGAAGCATGTGAAGGTCGGGAATGGGGTGCCCATTATTCCGCCGATGTATCTCGACCCCACTGAGGCCATCATTACGGAAGAAAAGGCCTGGTCAAAGAGTTTCGAAAATTTTGAAGATCTCTTGCCTTACTCTGGGCAACCGGCGAATGACACGTTCACCATCGAATTGCCACCGCTGCGCTATGTCGATTCCATTACGTTCGCGCAAATTGCCATCGGTCGTTCGTTCGATCCGAACGATTGGTCGCTGGATGGCGTTGACCAGGTGACTACGAAACAGCAGGTCTTTCCTGTGCCGCAGTCGTCGAATGGGTTGCAGATGTGCGTTCGAATTCTACGTTTGCAGTATTCCGCCTAGACTAAACAGGAGTGTGTTAACCCGCAGATGAGGCAGAGGGTCCACACTTTCGTCCATCGCGTGAGGCGTTACATGGGCACAGTGACGGGTCCCGCGTAACGGCCGGATTGTCGCCCACCCGGAAGCAATCCGACCTGACGCGCAGTCCCCATCTCGGCAGCCGGTCCAGAATAACGTAAAGCCCGGCTGATCGCTCAGCGCTTACCGAAACGTCCCCCCAACGATTGGTGCTTCCCGGATAGCGCGCAGGCCGAAAGCCGACCGGTGGGCAGGCGCACACTTCCTCAGCCTGCCCAGCTAACCATAGTGTTCAGGCGAACCCCTCTACTGCTGCACCGGAATATACACCTGCTGCGTCGGCGAAACTCCGCCCAGCGTGGTCGCCACCACCGCCTGGTCTCCGTTGGCGACCTGCGGCACGACCACGTTGAACTGGTATACGCCTGCGGCAATCATGCCCGCGAACTGCACTTGCGCCTCCTGCCCGCCGATCGTGATGTGAATCACCGGCGCAGTGGGCCCGTTCCCCCGGTGCGCCAATGGCACCGGGTTGGCCAGCACCAGTTCGGGATTGATTTGTGGTGCGGTGGGGCCGAAGCCCGTCCCGTAGAGCAGCACGATATCGCCCGGCTTGGCGGCGCGCGCCGTGAGCGAGGGGTCCAGCAGCCCCTGCGGCGCCAGGTATTGATAGGTGACCGGCGTGCCGGAGATGGCCACCAATCCGGCAATGTACCGGTTCTGCCCCTGCGAGTAGGTGAAGAACGCCGGGGATTCCTCCGCCACCTGCGCCATCACCGCGGCGCTCCACCCGTTGGCGTTCCCCACGGACACGCTGACCGGCCCCGGGGCCATGCCCAACGGGGCCAGCGCGTTGATCTGCGTGGGGCTCACGAACGCCAGCGCCGCGGGCTTGCCGTCGATGGAGACGGTCGCCCCCGCCAGCGTGGTGGGGTACACGCCGCCGGTGATCGCGCCGTTCCAGGTGGCTGTCGTGGTGGCGAAATTCGATCCGTAAATGGTCACCATCGAGCACGTCTCGATGGTGGGCGCGCCGCTCGCGCCGTTCACCACGCTGCTGATGGTCGCGGGCGTCGCCGAAGACGGCGCCGCCGGAATCAGCACGTAGCCGGCCCCGTAGATGTGATCGTTGCCCGGCGTCTCATCCCCGTTGGCGGCGTTGGCGGCGACGTAAATGTGGATGTTGCCCGAAGCCGTGGCCGGCGGCGTCCACTGCACTTGGATCGTGTTGGTGGGGGAAGGCAGCGTGTGCTCGATCCACTCGAGGCCGTTGTCCGCGCAGCCTCCCGCTGGCATCGGCTGGTTGTTGGAGCAGACCACCCTCTGGTTCTGGCCCGCCGTGAAACTGCCCGCCTGCTGCGTGGAGGGCCCGCTCTCCAGGCGCGCCGTCATCTCGAATCCGAACACCACCGCGGCCGCGTCCGTCACCGTGATGGTCAGCGTTTGCGCCTGCCCGGGCGTGTACACCAGGCCGCCGGGGAAAGCCACTTTCACGCTGCCTCCGCCGCCGTTCAACGCCGTGCCGCGATGGCACCGCGTGCAGGCCACCCCCGGCTGGTCGCCCGGCGCCGGCGTCACCCCCGCCGGCGGCCCGAAGGGAAACGCCCATACCAGGCTGGCTCCCCCCATCCATAGAAGCGCGGCTGCTGCCCACTGCATCCCCGTCCGGTAATTCCGCATGAATTCCTCCCCGTCGATGATTCTCACTTGGACAGGGTAAACGGAAATATTCTCAAGCGGATGTGAAATGTCTCAGAATTTACATTTCTTTATCAATCGGTGTAGGACTTCTCCATACGCACCGCGCGCCCGCCGGCGGCAAAGCCTCGCGAAATCCCCGCAGGCTCATGCGGCCGCCTCCTGCTCGCCGCGCAGCTCGATCCAGATGACTCCGTCCTCCAGGCGCGTGGCGTAGGTGGCCACGCCGCAGGATTCGCCCGCGGGCTTCGTGACCGCGCCGTTCTCCAGGCAGATCTTCCAGTTGTGCAGCGGGCAGACCACCGTCCCGCCCGAGACAATCCCGTCCGCCAGCGGCCCGCCCTTGTGCGGGCAGCGGTTCTCCACCGCCAGGAAACGGCCGCCCAGGTTGAACACGGCGATCTCCTCGCCGCCGACGCGCACCGCGCGCCCTTCCCGCAGCGGAATGTTCTCCGGAATCGTGATGCGCACCCAGCTCATACCAGCACCTCCTCCAGGGGTTGAATCTGCACGAACTGCGTGGGATGCACGGGCTCCTCACGCTCCAGCCACGCGTCCCGGGAAAGCGCCTTGGCCTTGCTCAGCCGCTCCCGCAGCGCCTGCTTCACCGGCTCCGGCGCATACACCGTTTCCTTGCGCACCTTCTCGATCCCCAGCCGCTCCACGAAATCATAGGTGCGCTCCAGGTAGTTGGCGTGCTCCCGGTAATACTGGAAGAACAGCTCGGCGGCCTCCAGGGCCTCCGGCGTGGTCTCCACCGTGATCAGCAAATCGGCCTTGCGCACGTGTTTGCCGGCCGCGCCGCCCACCACCACCTGCCAGCTCCCTTCCTGCCCCACCAGCCCTATGTCCTTCACCGTGGCCTCCGCGCAGTTGCGCGGGCAGCCCACCGCGCCCATCTTCACCTTGTGCGGCGTGTAGAGGTTCTCCAGCCGCCGCTCCAGTTCGACGCCGGCGTGGATGGAATCCTGCGTGCCGAAGCGGCAGAACTCCGTGCCCACGCAGGTCTTGACCATGCGGACTCCCTTGGTGTACGCCTGCCCGGAAGGCATTCCCAGGTCCGCCCAGATCTTCGGCAGGTCGGATTTTTTCACGCCCAGCAGATCGATGCGCTGGCTGCCGGTGACCTTCACCATGCGCACGTGGTACTTCTCCGCCACGTCCGCGATGCGCCGCAGCTCCGCCGGGGTGGTCACGCCGCCGCGCATGCGCGGCACCACGGAGAACGTGCCGTCGCGCTGGATATTGGCGTGTACGCGGTCGTTGATGAAGCGCGCCGAGCGGTCCTCCTCGTGGTCCCCGCACCACACCATGTCCACCATGTAGCTCAGCGCGGGTTTGCAGATCTCGCAGCCGGCGCCGTTGCCGTAGATCTCCAGGATCTCCTGCACCGAGCGCAGCCTTTGCGTGCGCACCATCTCCCGCAGGTTTTCCTGCGTGAAGGGCACGCAGCCGCACAGCACCTTCTTCTTGTCTTCCTCGAAATCCGGCGCCACGGCGCGCAGCAACTGCTGGCACAGGTTGGTGCAGCTCCCGCAGCCGGTGGAAGCCCGGGTGCACTCCTTGAGCTGCGCCAGCGTGTTCAGGCCTTTTTCGTGGATGGCCGAAATGATGGCGCCCTTGGTCACGCCCATGCAGCCGCAGACGGTGTCGCTGTCGGGCATCTGCGCCGCGTCCAGCCCGCCGTCGGCCGCGGGTTCGGGAAACAGCAGATGGCGCCGCTTGCCCGCCAGATCCGCGCCGGAGCGCAGCCAGTCCACGTACCGGTGGCTGTCTCCCGCGTCGCCTACCAGCACCACGCCCACCAGCTTGTTTTCGCGGCACAGCAGCTTCTGGTAGATCCCCATGGCCGGGTCTTCGTAGCGCACCACCTCCACGCCGTCGCTTTCCATGACCTGCCCGGCGGAAAAGACGTCCACGCCCATAATCTTGAGCTTGGCCGCCGGCTGCGCGCCCTGAAACTGCGGCCCCCTGTTGCCGGTGATGGTAGCCGCCAGCACCTTGCCCTGCTCCACCAGCGGCGCCACCAGCCCGTACACCACGCCGCGATGTTCCACGCACTCGCCCACGGCGAAGATATCCGGGTGCGAAGTCTCCAGGTAGTCGTTCACCACGATCCCGCGGTTGACCTTGAGCCCGGCCTTTTTCCCCAGGTGTGCGTTGGGCCGGATGCCGGCCGCGATCACCACCAGGTCCGCCTCGATCCGCTCGCCCCCGCGGAACTCCAGCCCCTCGGCCCGGCTCTCGCCCAGCACCCGCGTGGTGATGCGGTTCAGCAGCACCCGCACGCCGAGCTGTTGCATCTTGGCTTCCAGGTAGCGGCCGCCCGTGGCGTCGAGTTGCATGTTCATGAGCGTGTCGAGCAGGTGCACCACGGTTACGTCGCAGCCCCGCACCTGCAAGCCGCGCGCGGCTTCCAGTCCCAGCAGCCCCCCGCCGATCACGGCCGCCTTGCGCCCCGGCTGCGCCTGCTCCACCAGCGCCCGCGCGTCGTCCAGGTTGCGGAAGGTGTACACGCCTTCCTTCTCCACGCCGTCGATTGGCGGCACGAACGGCGTGCTTCCGGTGGCCAGCAGGAGCTTGTCGAAGGAGGTGACGCTGCCGTCGTCGCCGGTCACCGTCTTCAAGACCGGGTCCACGTCCACGATCCGCACGCCCAGCCGCAGCGTGATGCCGTGCTTCTGGTACCACTCCAGGCTGTTCAAGGCAATCTCGTCCGCCTCTTTTTCTCCGGCCAGGACCGAAGAAAGCAAAATGCGGTTGTAATTGACGTGCGTTTCCTCGCCGAAAATCGTGATGTGGAACTTCGGCGCGTGCTTGAGGATCTGCTCCACGCAAGCTACGCCGGCCATACCGTTCCCGACGACGATCAGTTCTTCCATGCCTCGGACTCCTCGAAATCAAACCGGAAATGAGCCAAAGTTTCATGGGAAGGGACGGGAACGGGAGAAAACGGACCGGAGTGCAGCGTCCCTTTTCACGTGTGCGGCCACATGAAACCAGGACGCCTTGGTCCTTACGGCACAGGTTCGCCATTGAACCTGCTTAGGGATCAGAATAAGGCACGTCACTGCGCCGCGCAAATGAAAACTTTGGATGCCGCCGAAAACGTTTTCTTATCTCCCAAGCCGCTTGCGATAATACACATACGGGTGTGCGCGTCTTACTGGTATCCACGTATGAACTGGGCCATCAGCCCTTCGGGCTGGCCTCGCCGGCCGCCTGGCTGCGCCGCGAGGGACACCAGGTGGCCTGCGCCGATCTCTCCCGCGGGGCGCTCTCCCGGCAGGCGGTGGAAGAGGCCGGCCTGGTGGCCTTCTTCCTGCCGATGCACACCGCCACGCGGCTGGCCGTGCGCGCCATCCCCAAGGTGCGCGCCGCCAACCCGGGCGCGCATCTCTGCTGCTATGGGCTGTACGCGCCGGTGAATGAGGCGCTGCTGCGCGGCCTGGGCGTCCAGACCATCCTGGGCGGAGAGTTTGAAGCGGGTCTCATCAGCCTGGTGCAGCGCGTTGCCGCGGGCAGGAACGGCGCGCAGGCCGAGCCCCTGATTTCGCTCCAGCGCCAGCAATTTCTAGCGCCCGACCGCGCCGGCCTGCCGCCGCTCGATGAATACGTCAGGCTGATGGACCACGGCGTCCGGCGACTCACCGGCTACACCGAGGCCAGCCGCGGCTGCAAGCACCTCTGCCGCCACTGCCCCATCGTGCCCGTCTATAACGGCGTGTTCCGCATTGTGCAGAAAGAAGTGGTGCTCGAAGATATCCGCCGGCAGGTTTCGGCCGGAGCGGAGCACATCACCTTCGGCGATCCGGATTTCTTCAACGGCCCGGGCCACGCCATCGCGCTGGTGGAAGCGCTGCACGCCGAATTTCCGCGGCTCACCTACGACGTCACCATCAAGATTGAGCACCTGCTGCGGCATCGCGACCTGCTGCCGGTTCTGAAACGCACCGGCTGCCTGTTCGTCACCAGCGCCGTCGAATCGGTGGACGACGCGGTGCTCGCCCGCCTGGCCAAGGGCCACACCCGCCGTGATTTTTTGGAAGCCGTGCAACTCGCGCGCGCGGCCGGGTTGAACCTCGCGCCCACGTTTGTAGCCTTCACGCCCTGGACCACGCGGGAAGGCTATCGCGAACTGCTGCGCCTGCTCGTGGACGAAGACTTAGTCGCCCAGGTGGCGCCCATCCAGTTGGCCGTCCGCCTCCTCATCCCCGCCGGCTCGCGCCTGCTGGAGTTGGAAGAGGTCCGCGCCCTGGTCGCGCCGTTCGACCCGCATTCCCTGGTCTACCCCTGGAAGCACCCCGATCCCGAAATGGACCAGCTCTGCGCCGCCCTCCAGCGTCTCATCCGCGCCGAAGAGCGTCAACGATCGTCCCGCGAGGAAATCTTCCGCCGCATCTGGGCACTGGCGCAGGACCAGCCCTCGGCGCCCGACTTTCACCTTCCGGCGCGGTCCGCCATCCCATACCTCACCGAACCCTGGTATTGTTGAGCGGAACCCACCGAAGAGCAGTTGGCTCTTGTGTGAACGTATTTCGGGCGAGGGCAGCATCTACATTCCGCACCGGCACGGCCGATCAGAACGGGAGGGAGCCGTCACCTTCGTGTTCGCTCGCCGCAAATAACTACGTACTTACGTAGTGACATCCAGCCCTGACTCAGCACATACTTCACCGATCCCTTGGGTTTCGGAATGTACCCCGGCACTTTCGAGGGATCGGAACGGAGGTAAGCATGGAGACGACAAGTCGTAGAGATGCAATGCGTTACAGCCATCAGCCGATGAGCCGGCCGGCTGGAGGATGGAAGAGGGGGCTTAGTCTCGTCTGCCTGGTCCTGGCGGCGGCGATGGCATCGCCCGCACAGGATGACCAGGCGTCACCAAATACAGCCACCTTCAAAACCCTGGTCACCTTCGACGGGACCAATGGCGCTAATCCTGGAGGCGCTTTGGTGCAGGGTCCGGACGGCTATTTGTACGGAACCACTGTCTTTGGAGGGGCTAATAACAGCGGAACGGTTTTCAAGATCAGCCCCAGAGGCTCGCTCGTTGTGCTATACAACTTCTGCAGCCAACCGAACTGCACCGACGGTGCATACCCGGATAATTTCGGCAGCCTGGCGCTGGGCAACGACGGAAATCTATACGGAGTAACTTTCGCCGGCGGAGGGCCCAGTAGTGGCGGTACGGTCTTCAAGATTACCCCAACCGGCAAGCTCAGCACTCTCTATAGGTTCTGCTCCTTGGCGAATTGCAGCGACGGCGGAAATCCCGACGGCGGCTTAGTGCTGGGTGACGATGGTAACTTTTATGGCACCACCCTAGGCTATTTTCCGGGAGCTGCCGACGATGGCACAGTTTTCAAAGTGACTCCACAAGGCGTGTTGACCACGCTGTACAACTTTTCCAGTTCCGGCGGGGGGCAACCAACCGCTGGGGTGATTCAGGCTACCGACGGCAATTTTTATGGTACAAGCCAGACAGGGGGGCTCTACTTCCAAGGTTCAGTCTTCAAGATAACGCCCAAGGGGACGCTGACCACCGCGCACAGTTTTTGCGCTCCGCCGGATTGCGCGGATGGGATATATCCGTTAGCGCCAGTGGTCCAAGGTTACAATGGCAACTTTTACGGGACCGTGTCTAGCAAAAACGGCACGCCCGGCACGGTATTCGAGATCGATTCAGCAGGCGTGTTTACGACGCTTTACACTTTTTGCGCGCAACCCAATTGTACCGATGGTGATTTACCCTATGCCGCCAACCCGCTGACTCAGGCTACGGATGGGAACCTGTATGGTACAACCATGGCCGGTGGCGCGAACAACACCTGTAGCAACACTTTGGGCGTTAGTTGCGGAACCATTTTCAAGATCACCCCACAAGGCACACTCACGAGCGTGCTCAGTTTCGATGGAGCACATGGTGCCAATCCCACGAACAACAATGGGTTCGTGCAGGCGACGAATGGTGCGCTCTACGCGACGGTCTACGGCGGCGGAACGAACGCGTCCTGCAATGGATGCGGCACCATTGTAGTCCTGTCGACGGGGCTGCGCCCCTTCGTCTCCCTCGTGCCAAAAGCGGGCAAGGTCGGGCAAACGATACAGATCCTGGGTACAAATCTGACGGGCGCCACCAGCGTCACCTTCAACGGCACGGCGGCGACGTTCAAAGTGGCTTCGGACACCTTGATCTGGGCAGCCGTCCCAGCCGGCGCCACCAACGGCATCGTCACCGTGGCCACACCTACTAGCACGCTGAAAAGCAATGTGAGATTCCAGCTTCTGCCGTAAAGAGCAGATTGCTCATCGAGCCTAAACTGGCAAGGATTGCGCTTGGGGCAGCCTGGCATTTGAAGCAAATTTGCTGCATGAAGCCACGCACGGTTACGCCGATGTCTTCATGAAGCTGCCCAATGGCGAGCGCGCCATCGTTGATATTCGAAAGTTGCTGGAGTACTGCCTCAACTCAGAGCATCCGCGCGGCCGTCACAAGGCTCGCGTCTTTGCTTCCGTTGGAATCCGCGGCGCTGATGCGGAACAACTGCGGGCTGCCCTCCTTGCGGCAGCCGCTGAGAACGAAGTGCAAGTTGGCGTGGCAAACATATACGGGCAGCGCTACATCATTGATTTCGATCTGGTTGGGCAGCACAGAGCCGTGAGAATCCGGAGCACCTGGATTGTGCGGGTTGAGGACCAGTTGCCGAGACTGACGAGTTGTTATGTACTATCAACAGGACGGTTGCCATAATGGGCATTGAGATGCATTCGGTGGTTGCGCTGCTCGAAGACCTGCCTGAAGAGGGATTGGTGCGTGGCCAGGTTGGTACGGTGGTCGAATGCTGGGCTCCGGATGTCTACGAGGTTGAGTTCGCCGATGACAACGGAAAGACCTATGCGATGGTGGCGCTGAAGGCCGGGCAATTAATGCGCCTGCACCACGAACCGGTCCACCAAGCCGCCTGAACCACCCGCCGAAGCCGGAACCGGTTGCTGTCCTCCGATCACACCGGGGCCTCCGGAACAAGTTCCACCGGAAGCCCCTCGCCCCAGCCGTACTTCTTGCGCGCCAACTCCTGCGCCAGGCGCCACGCCGCCCCGTCCAGTTGTTCATCCAGAACGCGCGCGGAAGCCGCGTATTCCACCCCGTCGATCCGCACCCGCACGCGCGGATTCGCCAGGATATTCCTCACCCACTGCGCCTTGCGAAAGTGCTCGGCGAGCACGTACCACCTGCCGTCCGCCGCGACAAACCAGATCTCGATCTCGCGCGGCAGTCCGCTCTTCCGCCCGGTGGTGGTGAGGTAGAGGTATTGGAGTTCGGCATCTGGTTGAGGGTGCATGTTTCGCCAGTTTCTCCCGTACTGGACAAGTTACCAAGTGCCGACGCCGGCGGGCTCATGAGGCGCCCGTCGCGGCGCCTCCCAAAAATCCCCGGATGCGCTGATGGATCTGGTCCCGGATCTGGCGGAAGGCGGCCTTGCGCTCGTCCTCGGATCCTTGGACCGCGGCCGGATCTTCAAAGCTCCAGTGGAGCCTCTGTGCACCTCCGGGGAAGACCGGACAGGACTCCCGGGCGTGGTCGCAGACCGTGACCACGTAGTCCAATTCCTCTCCCGCGAACTCGTCCACGGACTTCGAGCGGTGGCCGGAAATGTCGATGCCGATTTCCTGCATCACGGCGATGGCTTCCGGGCGCACGGCCGTGGGGTGCGTGCCGGCGGAAAACACTTCGAAGCGGCTGCCGCCTTCCTGCCGCCAAAGCCCTTCCGCCATCTGGCTGCGCGCCGAGTTTCCCGTGCACAGGATCAGGACTCGTTTCTTCTTCATGCCCGGCTCGCCGCGGGGGCCGGGAACCAGTGGCGCGTGCGGTTGCAGGCCGCGCACACCGACAGCATCACCGGGACTTCCACCAGCACGCCCACCACGGTCGCCAGCGCCGCGCCGGATCCCGGGCCGAACAGTGCAATCGCCGTGGCCACCGCCAGCTCGAAGAAGTTGCTGGCGCCGATCAGCGCGCCCGGAGCCGCCACCGCGTGTTCCACCTTCAACAGCTTCATCAGGCCGTACGCCAGCGAGGAGTTCAAATAGACCTGTAGCGTGATGGGCACGGCGATCAGCGCCACGTGGAAAAGCCGCCCGCTGATGTTGTCCGCCTGGAAGGCGAAGATGCACACCAGCGTCGCCAGCAGCGCGGTGATGGTGACGGGCGTGAAGCGGGGCAGCAGGGCGGTCTCGAACCACTCCCGGCCATGCGCGCGGATCAGCCACACGCGCAGCGCGGTGCCGGCAGCCAGCGGGATGACGATGAACACCACCACCGAATACAGCAGCACCCGGAAGGGCACCGTGAGCGAGGAAGCCCCGGTCACCAGAAACTGCACGATGGGGACGAAGGCCACCAGCATGATCAGGTCGTTCACGGAGACCTGCACCAGCGTGTACGCCGGATCTCCCTCCGTCAGGTGGCTCCACACGAAGACCATGGCGGTGCAGGGCGCCGCCGCCAGAATGATGCATCCGGCGATGTACTGGTCGGCTTCCGCCGCGGAGAGGAAGCCCGCAAAGACGAAGCGGAAAAAGAACCATGCCAGCAGCGCCATGGAGAACGGCTTCACCAGCCAGTTCACGGCCAGCGTGACCACCAGGCCCGCCGGCTTGCGCCCCACGCCGCGGATGGCGCCGAAGTCCACCTTCATCATCATCGGCGTGATCATCAGCCAGATCAGCACGGCGATGGGCACGTTGATCTGGCTGCCCTGGCCGAACCCCAGGCCGCGAATGGCCCGCACCGCGGACGGCGCGAGCTTGCCGGCAACCATTCCGGCCGCCATGCACAGGGCCACCCACAGCGGCAGGTATTGCTCGAAAAACGCCAGCCGCCTGCGGCGCTTTACCGGCGCGATCTTTTCGGTTGTGTCCGCCATGCCACCTCCTACCGGCAAAGTTGGATAATCTTGTCCGCGTTGATCGCCTTGGTCCGGGCGCAGCATTCGGAAAACAGGAAGGTCAGCAATTCCTGCAGGGCCTCGGTATCCACCGTGTAGCGCAGGAAGCTCCCTTCCCGCGTCACGTGGACTACGCCTTCATGCTTCAGCTTTTCCAGGTGATGCGAGAGATTCGAGGCGCTGATCCCCAGCTCCGCCTGGATCTCGCCGGCCACCATGCCTTCCGGGTGGGCCGTCAGCAGAAGCTGGGTGATTTTCAGCCGGGATTCGGTCCCGATGGCGGCCAGCATGTCGGCGAAGCGGGCGATGTCTTCCGGCGTAGCCCTTCGCATGGCGATTCAAGAATTCAATCATAGTTGAAATGTTGAATCGCCGGCAACCGCGAAGAGGGAGCGCACGGAGCCGGACAGCGCCGCGCTCAGGAGGCGAATGCGGCCTGTCCGCAGGCGCCGGCGGCGCGCGGCACGGCGTCCAGCCCGGCGCCGAGCTGGCGGAGTTTGGTCTCCAGCATCACCCGTTCGCCGTCGCTCAGCGTGCCGATGCGGGGCACCAGCGCGGCCGACTGCTTGTGGATCCTTTCGGCCTTGAGGTACAGCGGAGACTGCCGGGTGGAGGCTACGCTTGCCAGGGTCAGAGCTCGTTCCAGTTCCTTGCGGATGACTTTCACCAGGTCCCGATCCGTTCTCACCCGGAGTTCCGCCAGCTTCGAGTTGTACGCAGTGACACTCATCGTCGTTTCCCGTGGAAAGTATCCGCCAGGGAACAGCCCGGCCAGTTGAATACGCTTACATCCGTATAGACGCACGAACCCCCGCTTTGGTTTAGTGAAAAGTCGGCTGGCGCTCAGGCTTTCAGGCCGGGCCGCAGAATTAACTGCTCCGCCGCGGTGAATACCCGGTTGCGAATCAACAGCGTGCTCACCAGGGAAGTCAGCCCGGCGCAGGAAAACATCATGGAAATCGTGACGAATTGGTAAATCGCGGCGTAGAGCGGCCGGGCGCCGGAGAGCAACATTCCCGTCATCAGCCCGGGAATCCACACGATCCCCAGTGAGCGCAGCGAATCGATGGGCGGAATGAGGCTGGCGTGGTAAGCCGCCCGCGCGTAGGGCAAAACCGTTTCCGGCGCGGCAGCGCCCAACGCCACGCCGGTCTCGATAAGCCCCGCGTGAGCCTCCACTTCCGCGCGGAAGCGATTCAATGCCAGCGAGTTGGTGTTCATGGCGTTGGCGATGAGCATGCTGCCCATGGGCACCAGCGAGGCGATGCCCGCGTCGATCACGCCCGCCAGGGTCATCACCACGATGAGCAGGCCGGCGCCCGCCCCGATGGAGTAGAGCGAAACGGCGAAGGCCCCGGGAATTCCCCGGGCGCGGCGCGCGGAAGTGGCCGCCGCGGCCACCGTCATGCCGGCCAGCACGAAAACGCTGGTCCACTGCGGGCCGCGCAGCAGCAGCACCAGGACGGAGCCCACGGCCACGATCTGTGCCAGCCCGCGCGCCAGCGCCACGGCGGTCTCCCGCTCCACGCGAATCTCGCGCCTGCGGGCGATCCAGGCCACCAGGAGCGCTACGGTCGCGCACAGGGCCGCCTGCGCCGCCCCCAGAGCCAGTTGGCTAGGAAAGATTGCCTTCAGCATGCAGAACCTCCCGGGTGCCGCCGATCCGCGCGAGTCTCCCGGCTTTCAGCAGGAGCACGCGGTCGGCCATGCGCGCCGCCTGCGCCATATCGTGTGTCACCACGATGCAGGTGAGCGCGTTCTGCCGCACCACGTCCAGAATGAGGGTCTCCACCTCCTGCTTGGAGCCTTCGTCGAGCGCCGATGTGGGCTCGTCCAGCAGCAGCACGCAGGGCCTGTTCGCCAGGGCTCGCGCCAGCGAGACCCGCTGCGCCTCGCCGCCGGAGAGGTGCTCCACCGGGTGCGCCGCACGCTGGCGCAGGCCCACGCGTTCGAGCAGTGCGTCCACCTCCGCGCCGCTCAAGTGTTTGCCCTGCTGCCGCGGCCCGAAGCGCAGGTTCTCCGTCACCGTGCCGGGAAACAGGTAGGGCATCTGGGTCATCATGCCCACCCGGCGGCGGAGTTCGCGCGGCGCAAGGGCGCGGTAATCCTTGCCCTCCAGATACACCGTGCCGCTGGTGGGCTCATCCAGGCGGTTCAGCAGGCGCAGGAGGCAGGACTTGCCCGCGCCGCTGGGCCCGGCCACCGCCAACACCTCGGCGCGCTCCACCGCGACGGAAATGTCCTCCACCAGCTTCTTGCCTCCGGCCTCCCGCGTCAGGTGAACGGTCTCCAGAATGGGCATGGCCGCCATCATAGATAGAATAGAAGGGCCGGCGCGAATGTCCCAGAGCAACCCACGCCTGTTACTTTTCGCCGCAACCACGGGCTACCAGATCCGTGTATTTGCGGACGCGGCGCGGCGGCTGGGCATGGAACTGGTTCTGGCCACCGACCGCTGCCACGTGCTGGAAGACCCCTGGGGCGATCACGCCATCCCGGTGCGCTTCGAGGACGCCGCGGCTTCGGTCGAGCGCGTGGCCGGGGAGGCCGCGGCGCGGCCCTTCACGGGCATCGTGGCCGTAGGCGACGCTCCCGCGGTACTCGCCGCGCAGGCCGCCAGGCGCCTGGGTATTTCGTTTCACCGGCCCGCGGCGGCGCGCGCCGCGCACGACAAGTTTCTGGCCCGCCAATTGTTCCAGGCAGCCGGCCTGCCCGTGCCGGGCTACTTCCGCGCGCCCCTTGCCGGCGACCCGCGCGAGATCGCCCGGCGCGCCGCGTTTCCCTGCGTGCTCAAGCCCCTGAGCCTGTCGGCCAGCCGCGGTGTCATCCGCGCGAACAACCCCGAGGAATTTGCCGCGGCGTTTCACCGCATCCGGAAGATGCTGGAGCAGAGCCATGACGAATATCTGCAGGTGGAAGATTTCATCGAAGGGCGGGAATTCGCCGTGGAGGGATTGGTCACGCACGGGCAGTTGAAGATCCTGGCGGTTTTCGACAAGCCCGACCCGCTGGACGGTCCCTTCTTCGAGGAGACCATCTACGTGACGCCCTCGCGCGCCGGAGAGACTGCCCTGGCCGCCATTCGCGATGCGGCCGCGAGGGCCGTGCGCGCGCTGGGCCTGGAGCACGGGCCCATTCATGCCGAACTGCGCTACAACCAGCGGGGCGCCTGGATGCTCGAAGTGGCCGCCCGGCCCATCGGAGGCTTGTGCGCCAAGATGCTGCGCTTCACCGGCGGCATGCCGCTCGAAGAACTCATCCTGCGGCACGCCGCCGGGGAGGATGTCTCCGCCGCGGAACTCGCCGATCCTGCCTCGGGCGTCATGATGATCCCCATCCCCAAGGCCGGCGTGTACCAGGAAGTGGCCGGCACGGAGCGCGCCGCTGGGATTCCCGGCGTCGAGGAAGTCCTCGTCACCGCGAAAGCGGGGCAGTACCTCCAGCCGCTGCCGGAAGGGGCCAGTTATCTGGGGTTCATTTTCGCCCGGGGAGATACGCCGCTGGAAGTCGAGCAGACGCTGCGGCGCGCTCATGCGGAACTGCGCTTCACTATCGCCACCGCGCTGCCCACCTGGCAGCCTACTGCTTAGTGCGCGGAGGGACGTAGTCCGGCGGGAGCGCGGCGCCCTCGCCGAAGAAATACTCGTCCATCTGCTTGATCAGGAATTCCTGCGCCTCCGGAGTCCCCAGGTTGAGCCGGTATTCGTTCATGATCATCTTCATGTGCTCCACCCACATCTTCCAGGCTTCTTTGGAGACATTGTCGAAGATTTTCTGTCCCAGGGGATGACCTTCGAAAGGAACCTCGTCCAGGCCCTCCATTTCCCGCTGGAACTTCACACAAAATACCTTGCGCGCGCCCGGCCGGATCTGCACATTGATCGGGTTGATCGATCCGCTTCCACATCCCATGTTTTTCGGGTATCCTCTTCGTCTTTCAGGATACTACGGCGGGCGCGGCGAATGGCCCGCTGCGTGCTATCCTGTCTTCCGGATGTTCAGCCGTCAGCACCGCAAAGCCCGGGTTTTGTTCGGTCTTTCCGACATCGTGCTGACCGCTCTGGCCTTCGAAGCGGCTTATCAGACCCGTATTCTGCTGCCGCTGCACTTCGTTTTCTACCTGCTCGTGCCGGTGAAAGCGCTGGTCCTGGGGTTTGCGCTGTTTGTATGGATCAACCTGGCCCTGGTGCTGGGGATCTACGACCGGCTGGATGCCGGAGATCCGCGGGTCATTCTGTTCGACACCTTCCGCCAGTGCGCTTACGGCGCCGTGGCCCTGGTGTTGTTCGAGTTCGCCCTGCGGCTGGACCTGAGCCGCGCCTTTCTGCTGCTCTTCGCGGCGTATGCCTGGGCGCTATTGTTCCTTTTCCGCGTGCTGGCGGGACGGCTGGTGGGGGTGATCCGGCGGGAGTTCGGCGCGTTGCGCTACGTGATGGTGGCGGGCGTCGGCGAGCGCGCCGCGAGGCTCGGCGAAGCGCTGGAGCGCTCGGCGCGCTACGGTATCCGGCTGTGCGGTTTTCTGGCGGTGGATCGGCGAGAGGCTCCGGCGGAGATCCGTCTGAACTCCAGCTACCCCGTGTATCCCATCTCTGAGCTGGCCCAACTGCTGCGCAAGCAGGTGATCGACGAGGTCATCTTCGCGGTGGACAGCGAGCGGCTGCCGGCGCTCGAGGACGTTTTCCTGCTGTGCGACGAAGAGGGCGTGCAGACCCGCCTGGCGGTGGATTTCTTCCCCCACGTGAACAGCACCGTGTACCTGGAGCGGCTGGGCTACATCCCGCTGCTCACCTTTTCGGCCGCGCCGCACGACGAGATCCGGCTGCTGGCCAAGCGCGCCATCGACGTGCTCATGGCCGCCGCCGGGCTGCTGGTACTTTCGCCCTTCATGCTGGCGATCGCCGCGCTGATCCGCCTGACCTCGCCCGGGCCAGCCATCTTCCGGCAGGTGCGCTGCGGGCTGAACGGGCGCCGGTTCGTTTTCTTCAAATTCCGCTCCATGGTGCAGGATGCCGAACGGCGCAAGCCGGAGCTGGCCCACCTGAACCGCAAGACCACGGCCTTCAAGATCCCCGACGACCCGCGGCTGACGCCTCTGGGGCGCTACCTGCGCAAATTCTCGATCGACGAGTGGCCGCAGTTGTGGAACGTCCTCAAGGGGGATATGTCGCTGGTGGGGCCGCGGCCGGCGGTGCCCGACGAGGTGGACCGCTACGAGACCTGGCAGCGCCGCCGCCTGCGCATGCGGCCCGGGTTGACCTGCCTGTGGGCCATCGCCGGGCGGGATAACCTGGACTTCGAGACCTGGATGAAGATGGATATGCAGTACATCGACAACTGGTCGCTGGCCCTGGACTGGAAAATCATTTTGCGCACCATCCCCCGCGTGATCACCGGACACGGAGCCAACTGAAGATCCCAATGGAACTGATACCTACCCAAAACGAGGTCGTGCAGCTTCTGCGCGAAACCGGCGCGCTGCGGGACGGTCATTTCGAGTACCGCAACGGGCTGCATTCCAACGAATACCTGCAGGTCCCCCTGGCCCTGCGCTATTACCAGCACCAGCGGATGCTCTCGGTGGCGCTCAGCCGCCTGCTGCGCGCCAACCCGGAAATCCGGGCGATCATCCCGGACCTCTCCATCGTGGCCCCCGCCAATGCGGGCCTGCCGGTGGCCTACGGCATTTGCGAGGCGCTGCGCGCGCGGCAGGTCTACTGGGCCGAGGAGGACGACGAAAAGCAGGCGCTGCGCTTCCGGCAATACCTGGAGCAGACCCGCGGCGAGCCCGTAGTGCTGGTGGACGACATCCTGCGCTCGGGCAGCAAGCTCACCCAGTTGAAACAGTTGCTGGAATCCAGCGGCGCCCAGGTGGTGGCCCTGGCGGTGGTCATCTATCAACCCCACCCGCAGACCATCCATTTCGGTTCGCTGCCCTTCTACTACCTGGCGGAACTGGACGCCACCTACTACACGGACGCCGCCCACTGCGACCTCTGCAAACGCGGGGTACCGTTTGATAGGGTATGGGTCTGAGCCCTACGGTTTGTGGAAAAGGCCGCTTCCCGCTCGAGGCGGCCCCCCGGCCCCTTCCCGAGGGGCCACCCCGCGAAAAAATCGGCCCCACCAGCGGCCTCAACATACGCGATGATGGAGGCTTGCGGGAGTCGCGGGGGCTTTGCTGAAAGCCGGTGCAGGGCGTAACAAATCATTTACAGAACGGTAATTTGGCACCGGAGAAAGGCCATTTTCCACAGCGTTTTCCACAGGGCGGTTGAAAAACTGGAGCATCCGTGAAACTGACCTGGATCGATTGGGCGATCGTGGCGGCCTATTTCCTGTTCAACTTGGCCATCGGCTTCTATTACAAGTCGCGGGCGGGGCAGAACATCGGCGAGTTTTTCCTCTCCGGGCGGAATGTGCCGTGGTGGCTGGCGGGCACGTCGATGGTCGCCACCACGTTCGCCGCGGACACACCGCTGGCGGTCACCGGCATGGTGGCGCGCAACGGAATCGCGGGCAACTGGCTGTGGTGGAATTTCGTGTTCAGCGGCATGTTGACGGTCTTCTTCTACGCGCGGCTGTGGCGCCGCTCGGGGGTGATGACCGACGTGGAGTTCGCCGAGATCCGGTACGCCGGGAAGCCGGCCGCGTTCCTGCGGGGTTTTCGCGCGCTGTACCTGGGCATCCCCATCAACTGCATCATCCTGGGCTGGGTGAACCTGGCTATGGTCAAGATCCTGATGCTCATCCTGGGCGTCAGCAAGATCCAGGCGCTGGCCATTGTGCTGGGAATGATCGCCCTGACCTCCTTCATCTCCACCCTGGCGGGCTTGTGGGGGGTACTGGTGACGGACCTGTTTCAGTTCGTCATCAAGATGTCCATGGTGATTGTGCTGGCGGTGGTGGCGGTGGCGGCGGTGGGCGGCATCGACCAGATGATGGTCAAGCTGGAGGCCATCGACCGCGCCAAGGGCCTGGCCACCGGCACCGCCGGGTCGGTGCTCAGCTTCACGCCGGATTTGAACTCGGCCTGGATGCCCATGATTACCTTTTTCGTGTACATTTCGCTGAACTGGTGGGCGGCCTGGTATCCGGGCGCCGAGCCGGGAGGCGGAGGGTTCATCGCGCAGCGCATGTTCTGCGCCAGGGACGAGAAGAATTCCCTGCTGGCCACGCTATGGTTCAATATCGCGCATTACGCGGTGCGGCCCTGGCCTTGGATCCTGGTGGCGCTGGTCTCGGTGATCCTGTACCCCAACCTGGCCGACCCGGAGACGGGCTATATCCGCGTGATGATCGATTACCTGCCGCCTTCGCTGCGCGGCCTCATGGTGGCGGCCTTCGCCGCCGCCTTCATGTCCACCATCGGCACCCAGCTCAACTGGGGCGCCAGCTACCTGGTGAATGACTTCTACCGGCGCTTCTTGCACAAGCGAGGCACCGAGAAGCATTACGTGCTGGTCTCGCAGATGGCCACCGTGCTGCTGACGGTCATTTCCGCGGTGGTTACGTTCTACATGGATTCGATCACCGGCGCCTGGAAACTGCTCATTGTCACCGGAGCGGGCACCGGCACGGTGCTCATCCTGCGCTGGTTCTGGTGGCGCATCAACGCCTGGAGCGAGGTCTCCGCCATGGCTGCGGCGTTCGTGGTCTCCGTGGCGCTGCAAACCCGCTTCGGGCTCTCCAGTGACGACCCGCGCGGTTTCGCCATCATCATGCTGATCACCGTTGGCATCACCACAGCGGTGTGGTTGGCCGTGACCCTGCTGACCGCGCCCGAACCCACCGAAGTGCTGGTGGGTTTCTACAAGCGCGTGCGGCCCTCGGCGGCGCTGTGGAAGCCCATCGCGCGGCTGGCGCCGGAAGTGCCGCCGGCGCACGACCTGAAATACAATTTCCTCGACTGGGTAGCCGGCTGCGTGATGATTTACGGCGCGCTCTTCGGGGTGGGGAAGATTATCCTCAAGAGTTACGCCACCGGCGCCCTGTTTCTGGGACTGGCCCTGGCCGCCGGAGCCCTGATCTACTGGGACCTCAACCGGCGGGGATGGAAGACCGTCATCGAATAGAGTTACACTGCTAATCCATGTCCTGGGTATGCCTGATTCTGGTTTGGGGGACGGCGCTAGCTTTCGGCCAGGAGGCCGAGAAACTGGCGCCCTATTATCCGACTCCTGAAACCATTGTCGAAAAAATGCTGGAGCTGGGAGGCTTAAAGGCCGGGGAGAAGATGTTCGACCTGGGTAGCGGCGACGGCCGCATTGTGATCATGGCCGCCCAGAAATATCACGCCGAGGCGGTGGGGGTGGAAATCGATCCGGACCTGTACCGGCAAAGCATGGACAAGATCCGCAAGCTGGGGCTGGAGCGGACCGCGCGCATCATCCACGGCGACCTCTTCAAGCAGAACTACAGCTCGGCGGACCTGATGACCGTCTACCTGCTGCCCGTTTCTAACGACAAAATCACGCCGCTGCTCGAAAAGCAGTTGAAGAAGGGCGCCCGGGTAGTGGCCCACGATTTCGAATTCCGTTCCTGGAAGGCGGAGAAGGTGGAAAACATCGAGGACGACGGCGAAGGCCGCAGCCACACGCTGTATCTCTATCGGCGCTAAGATTTAGAGATCGCGGTATGTTCGCGAGACGGTAGGTTTTCCGAGCTTGGGTTCTTTTTTATCGCGACTTTTTTCTCCTCCTCTCCGGTGGGGCCTGTTTCTGGCCTGGGCGCGGGTCCTGCTGGTGATCGTGGCCGCGGCGGGCGAGCTGGTCCGGCATGCGGGTTTGGTTCCCGTGCCGACCGGCGTGGTCCTGGCTCTGTTCGTCGGCTACAGCGTGGCGGCGTTGCGCTGGCAGAGACTGCAAGGCGGCGCTTTCGGTCTGCTGACGCTGTTCGCCGATACGGTGTTTCTGCTGGTCCTGGCCAACCACAGCTCCACGGCTTCGTTGTGGTTCCCCTCGCTGTTCTACCTCGTAGTGCTGGCCGAAGGAGTGATTTTCTACAGTGCCCGGGAGGTCGCCATCGTGGCGGCGATCTCGGCGGCGTTCTGCCTGCTGACGGGGCAGTCCCGGCTGGACGTGCTGCTGCGCACCGTGGTGGTGGGGGCGGTGCTGGGCATCGCCTTCGCCCTGTACAAACGCTACGCCGAAGTGCGGCGGAGCGAATTAATGGACCAGGTGCAGGCGGCGCACGCGGAGGCCGAGCAGGGGGCCGACGCGGCCCGGCAGAAAGTGGCGCAGGACTTTCACGACGGACCGCTGCAAAGCTACATCAGCCTGCAAATGCGGCTGGACATCCTGCGGCGGCTGCTCGAGCGGGACCAGGCCGCGGGCATGGAGGAACTGCGGCAGTTGCAGGAACTGGCGCAATCGCAGGTGCGGGAACTGCGCTCCTTTATCCGGGGCCTGCGCGGGCCGGTGGAGGCGGAGCGCGGCAGCCTGGTGGCTTCCGCGCGGCGGGTGGCCGAGACCTTCCAGAAGGAGAGCGGCATCCCGGTGACGTTCGTGGGCAGCGAAAGCATTCCCGACCTGCCGCCGGAGACGCAGGGAGAGGTGTTGCAGATTGTGCGGGAAGCCCTGCACAACGTGCAGAAGCACGCCGCCGCGACGCGCGTGGCCATCGGCGTGGAGCGGGCCGGCAAGACCCTGGAGATCTCGGTGGATGACAACGGCCACGGATTCCGCTTCAGCGGCGCCTACAACCTGGACGAGCTGGACCTGCTGCGCCTGGGGCCTGCCAGCATCAAGCGCCGGGCGCGCTCGCTGAACGCGGACCTGATCGTGGAGTCGCGGCCGGGACGCGGCGCGGGGCTGAAGCTGCGCGTGCCGGTGGCATGAGAACCGCATTCGCCGCGGCCGGCACGCTGGCCTGCCTGCTGGCCTGCGGATGCGGCGGATATGCCGATTTCCGCCTGCCGCTGATGGCCGGCCCGCGCACGGCGGAGAGCTTCCGCATCGAGCCCCGCGCGGGGCCCGTGCTGGCCCGCGGCGCCGCGGGTGACTGGGATTCGCACGACGCGTTGAATCCCTCGGTGGTGCGCCACCAGGGCCTGCTTTACAACTTCTATTCCGGCTTCGACGGCAAGACCTGGCGCACGGGCCTGGCCACCTCGACCGACGGGCTTGTGTGGCGGAAGGAAGGCAGCGTGATCTCCCCGGACCCGGCCACCTGGGAAGGCGACTACATCGCGGCCAACGGCTCAGCCATGTTTCGCGGGGGCGAGTTTCTTTACTGGTACCAGGCTGGGCCGCGTGAGACCCCGCGCCTGGGCCTGGCCCGCTCGCCGGACGGGCGGCGTTGGCGCAAGCTGCCCGAACCGGTGCTGGAGACCGGGCCGCGCGGCAGTTGGGACGAGCGCGGGGTGGCCGACCCCTACGTGATCTACGTGAAGAACGCCCTCTACCTCTTTTACCTGGGGCAGGACCGGGCGCGCCGGCAGCGGCTGGGGGTAGCGCGCTCGACCGACGGCGCGCACTGGGAAAAGCTGCGGGCCAACCCGGTGCTCGAGCTGGGCGGGATCGGGGCGTTCGATGAAAACGGGCTGGGGGAGCCGGCGGTGTGGATCGGGCAGGGCTCCTACTGGATGCTCTACACCGGGCGCGACCACTTCGAACAGCGGCGCATGGGCCTGGCGCGTTCCGCCGACGGCGTCACCTGGGAGAAACTGCCCGCGGTCTTCTCAGGAACAGAGGCCTGGAACAACCAGGTCGTGTGCGATGCCACCATCGAGGCCCTGGACGAACGGATGGGCGTGTGGTTCGGCGGGGGAGACGTGGCGTCGCCCGACGAGAACCTGCACGGACAAATCGGGGTGGGGGTCCTGGTTCCAGCGGGTGCTACGCTGAAGAAGTGAAGGTTGGAATCACCTGTTACCCCACCTACGGGGGGAGCGGCATCGTGGCCACGGAGTTGGGACTGGAGTTAGCCAACCGGGGGCACGAAGTCCACTTCATCAGCTACGCCAACCCGATCCGCCTGGATCCGGGCGTGCCGCGCATCCATTACCACGAGGTGGATGTATCCACCTATCCGTTGTTTCAATATCCGCCGTACTGCCTGGCGCTGGCCTCGCGCATGGCGGAGGTGGCGGACTCCTACGGCCTGGACCTGTTGCACGTGCATTACGCTATTCCGCATTCGATCGCGGCGATGCTGGCGCAACAGATGATGGCGCCGGTCCGGCGGCTGCCGTTCATCACCACGCTGCACGGCACCGATATCACCCTGGTGGGGGCCGAACCGTCCTATTTTCCGATCACCAGGTTTTCCATCGAGCAGTCCGACGGCGTGACCTCGATCAGCGAATACCTGCGGCAGCGCACCGTGGACGTGTTCGGCGTGCGCCGCGAGATTCGAGTCATCGAGAATTTCGTGAACTGCGATGTCTACCGGCCGGACCCGCAAAAAACCGGGGCCAGGGAATACGCGCCGGAGGGTGAGAAGCTGCTGATCCACATTTCCAATTTCCGGCCGGTGAAGCGCGTGCTGGACTGCATTCGCATCCTGGCGGAGGCGGCGAAGCGGGCCCCGGCACACCTGCTGATGGTGGGGGACGGGCCGGACCGCGGCGCGGCCGAGCACCTGGCGCGGGAACTGAAGGTGGAGCATCGCGTGAGTTTCCTGGGCAAGCAGAACCACGTGGAGCGGCTGTTCCCGCTGGCGCACGTGCTGCTGCTGCCCAGCGAGCTGGAATCGTTCGGGCTGGCGGCGCTGGAGGGCATGGCCTGCGGCGTGCCGCCGGTGGCCACGCGGGTAGGCGGCGTACCGGAATTGGTGCGGCATGGGGTGGACGGTTTCCTGGAGCAGCCGGGCGACATTGCGGCGCAGGCGGCGCGGGTGGTGGAACTGCTGCGCGACGAAGCCCTGCACGACCGCATGGCCCGCGAGTCGCGCCGGTCGGCGCAAGAGCGTTTTTGCTCCGACCGGATCATTCCGCAGTACGAGCGGTATTACGACGAGGTAGTCAACGGCCGCGCGCAGGCGGCGTGAAGCCACCCGCTCCGTCACCGTCGCGGCTCGGTACACCTGTCAGCGGCGGGGGCGAGGGCGGCGGTAGCCTTCCGTCAGTGTGCCTTCCCAAAGCGGATCGAACTGGGCCATGTAGTTCTTGGGGAGCTTGTCCCAATCCTCGCGCGTGAGGCCGTTCAGGTCCCACACCACGCGGCCGTCGCGCAGGGTCAGCTCGGCCACCAGTTTTTGGTGGCCGCGCAGGCGCGCGCCGTAGACGTCCGTGAATCCGAAGTTGCCGTTGGCCAGGCTGAGCACGGAGACGTCGGCCGGGGCGCCCACGGAGAGGTTGCCCAACTCCTCGCGCTGGATCTCGCGCGCCGGATTCCAGGTGGAGCGCAGGATCACTTCATCGAGCGACATACCCATGTTGAGGAACTTGGACATGACGTTCAGCATGTCCTTCATGCCGGCGTTCATGCTGCTGACGTGCAGGTCGGTGGAGATGGAGTCGGGAACAAAGCCCTGGTGGACGGCCGGCCAGGCCTGGCGGAAGAGGAAGCTGCCCCCGCCGTGCCCCACGTCGAAGATGACGCCGCGCTTGCGCGCCTCGAACAGGTAGGGCCGCACCTTGCCGTTTTCGTCGATCATCGGCACGGCGCCCAGGTACATGTGCGTGGAGATGTCGCCGGGGCGCAGTTTCTTCAACACGAGATCCTGGTAGGGGCGCTCCGGGCGGAACTCGCCGAAGTCCACCATGACGGGGATGTGGGCGGTGGTGCCGGCCTGGACGGCGCGCTCGACGGGAGTCCACTCCGGCCCGCGATAGTGAGCCGTCTTGACGCCCACCACGATCTCCTTGTATTTGAGCGCCTGCTCGGCGGTTGCCTGAGCGTCCATGTCCTCGAGATTCTGCTCGATCTTTCCGCCGCCCATGCCGTGGCCTTCGATATTCAGCAGCGCCAGCACGCGGGTCTTGGCGCGGTCGATGACGCGGTCCTTAAAGTCGGGGAAGTTGTGCCATCCGGAACTGCCGGCATCCACCACCGTGGTGACGCCGCTGCGGAAGGTGTACCCGTCGGGGTAGACGCTGTTATCGCCGGAGTAGGCGCCGCGCTGGCCCGTGCCGGCGTAGACATGCACGTGGATATCGACCAGGCCGGGGGTGACGTACAGGCCGGAGACATCCACTACTTTGTGCGCCCGTGAGGCGGGAATATCGGCGGCGACTTCCGCGATCTTGCCGTCTTTGATGGCCACGTCGCGCACGGCGCTGAGATGATTCTTTCCGTCAATGACGTGGCCGCCCTTGAGCAACAAATCGTAGGGCGCTTGGGCGAAGGCGGCGCACGCAAAGAGGAGGAAAACGGGAAATTTCATGGGGACATTGTACACTGGCGGCGCTTGGGGACACTGCGGCTGATGAAGGGGGAAAATGCCGCCTTCCGCGGCGGCGGCTCGGTGCGAGCATGGCGGAGTTCCGGGGACGGGGCAATGCGGGGGCATCCGGCCGTCCCCTGAATCCTTGCTGGAAAGAACTGTTTGTTGCTCTGCCTGCTTGCGGGATCGATCCCTGCTTCCGGCCTGCAAGGACCGGAAGCGCAGTGACGCCTGCGACGTTGAAAACTCGGGTGGGCCCACCAACGACTGCGTTTTATCGTGGCTGCTCCGGCGACGAGCAGCTCTTTTCGATTTCAGGGTACCGGCAACCCGCGCCGCCAGGCCCCCGGCAAGCCGGCAAATGTATGAGTGCCGGGCAAATAAAGTTTCATTTGGTTTGTGAACGCTGCCGCGCGAAATCCCAGGCAGTGCGGACGATTTCGGTGAGGCCGGGGTATTGGGGCGCCCAACCGAGGGTCCGGCCCAGGCGCCCGGCGCCGGCGACCAGGATGGCGGGGTCGCCTTCGCGGCGCGGTCCGACGCGGTAGGGCACCTTTTTTCCGGTGACGGATTCGACGGCCCGGATCACCTCCAACACGGAGTAACCCTGGCCGAGGCCTACGTTGAACTGGTTCGAGGGCGCCCCGGCGAAGAGGGCTTCCAGGGCCAGGATGTGCGCCTCGGCCAGGTCATGGACGTGGATATAGTCGCGGATGCAGGTGCCGTCGGGCGTGGGGTAGTCGTCGCCGAAGACGGTGACGGGCTCGCCGCTGAGGACGGCGCGGAGCAGCAGGGGGATCAGATGCGTTTCCGGCTCGTGCTCCTCGCCCAGCCGGCCCTCGGGGTCCGCGCCGGCGGCATTGAAGTAGCGCAGGACCATGCTGCGCAGGCCGTGAACCTGGTCGAACCACGGCAGCATGCGCTCTACCAGCACTTTGGACTCGCCGTAGGCGTTTACCGGAGCGATGGGGAAGTCTTCCAGGATGGGCACGGCGCGGGGCATGCCGTAGACCGCCGCGGTGGAGGAAAACACCAGGCAGCGTATGCCCGCGCGCGTCATGGCGGTGAGCAGGGAGAGCGAGCCTCCGGTGTTGTTGGCGAAGTACAGCTCGGGCACGCGCATGGATTCGCCCACGGCGATATACGCGGCGAAGTGCACCACGGCGTCCGGGCGGATTGCGGCGACCAGGGCCGAGAGCGCGGGGGTATCGGCCAGGTCGAGCTGGTGGAAGGGCGCATCGCCCACGTTGTGGCGATAGCCGCGCGAGAGGTTGTCCACGACAGTCACGGCGTAGCCGCGGCGGCGCAGCAGCGCGGCGGTGTGCGCGCCGATGTAGCCGGCGCCGCCGGTCACCAGAATGTGCCTGGAATCGGGAGAGCTCAAGAACCGATTGTAGTAGCATGGCTTTTCTATGCCAAATGGAGCGGAGTTGTTCGTCGGCGCCCTGCAACAATTGGGCATCGACCGGATCTTCACCCTGGTGGGAGATCATTTGAACGAAGTGCTGGCGGTGGCCGGGCGCGCGGGCATCCAGATCATCGACATGCGGCACGAATCGGGCGTCACCCACGCGGCCGACGCCTGGGCGCGGATCACGCGCAAGCCGGCGGTTTCTTTGGTGACGGGCGGCCCGGGCCACACGAATTCGCTGACGGGGATCGCGACGGCGTTCCTGGCGGCCAGCCCCCTGATCGCCGTGAGCGGCAGCCGGGCGAGCACGCTGGCGGACCGGCAGGCGTTCCAGGACATCGAACAGGTGAACATGACCCGTCCGGTGGTGAAGTGGGCCGCGCAGCCGCCCAACGCCGCGCAGATTCCCTTCTACCTGGGGCGGGCTTACGCCGAGGCAAGTTCCGGGCGCCAGGGGCCGGTGCACCTGACCATCCCGGTGGACGTGTTCCTGGGGAAGACCGAGACGCCGGCGAGCGTGCCGGTGATGCCGGCAGTGGGTGGCGCGAGCGCCTGCGCGGCGGATCTCGAGCGGGCGCTGGCGGTGCTCAAGAAGGCGGAGCGGCCGGTGGTGATCGCGGGCAGCGGCGTGTGGTGGGCGGGAGCGGAGGAGGAACTCCGGCAGTTCATCGAGAAGACCTCGCTGCCGATCTACACCATTACCATGGCCAAGGGCGCCGTCCCGGACGATCACCCCCAGTGCATGGGCTACGCGGACCCGGCGCTGAACACCGCGGTGCGCACGGCCTTCCAGGAAGCCGATGTGTTCCTGGTCGTCGGCAAGCGCATCGACTACCGGCTGGCGCTGGGGGGCGCGCGGCTGTTCTCCCCGGCGGCGAAGTTCGTGCAGATCGACATCCACCCGCAGGAGCTGGGGATGAACCGCCGGCTCGAAGCGGGCATCTGCGCGGATGTGAAGCAGGCGCTCCGGGGAATGCTGGAGGCTATCGGCGGCAAGCCCTGGGCGCCGCTGCTGCCCTGGCTGGAGCGGCTGCGCGGCCTGCGCCAGGATTGGGAGCAGAAAGTAGCCGCGTTCGCGCAGGACGAGAGCACACCGCTGCACCCGGCGGCATTCTATCGCGAGTTGAAGAAAGCGCTGCCGCGGGACGTGCTGTATGCCTGGGACGGCGGCGATTTCGCGCACTGGGGCCGCGTGTCGCTGTCGGCGCAGCGGCCGGGCGGCTGGCTGCGGCTGGGCCCGCTGGGAACCATCGGTTCGGCGCTGCCCAACGCGGTGGCTCTGCAACTGGCGAACCCGGGCAAGCCGGTGGCCATGATTACCGGCGACGGGTCGCTGGGCTTCTACATCGCGGAGCTGGATACGGCGGTGCGGCACAAGCTCCCGTTCGTGGTGATTGTGGGCAACGACGCCGGCTGGGGGCTGGAACGCGAGCTGCAAGGCTTCGAGACCGGCAGCGCCGCCACGGTGGCCTGCGAGCTGCGCCGCACGAGATATGACGTCGTGATGCAGGGCTTCGGGGGCGGCGGCGAGATCATCGACCGGCTGGAGCAGGTAGGGCCCGCCGTGCAGCGCGCGTTTTCCGCCGGCATGCCCTATTGCCTGAACGTCAACATCCGCGGCGTGCGTTCGCCGTTCACCGAGTGGCAGATCGCCGGAAAGAAGAAGTAGCGGCGGGGCGGATGCAATCGGTACTGACGCCTCTGGACTTCCTGGCGCGGAGCGCCTGGGCTTACCGCGACCGCGTGGCCGTGGTGGAGGACCAGCGGCGCTTCACCTACGGCGAGTTCGAGCAGCGCGCCCACCGGCTGGCCTCGGCGCTGCGCGGCCTGGGCGTGGCGCCGGGGGACCGCGTGGCGGTTTTGGCGCCCAATACGGTGATGGCGCTCGAGGCGCACTTCGGCGTGTTGCTGGGGGGCGGTGTGCTGGTGATGCTGAATACCCGCCTGGCGGCCGGCGAGCTGGCCTGGATCCTGAACCATTGCGGGGCAAAGCTTCTGCTGGCGGACCCCCAGTTGCTGCCGGTGCTAGACCCGGTGCGCGGCGAACTGCGTCACCTGGAATGCGTCATCGACGACTATGAGGGCCTGCTGGCCCGGGGCGCCTATCCCTTCGCCGATGCGCCGCAGCCCGAAGAGGACGGCCTGCTGACCATCAATTACACCAGCGGGACCACGGGCTTTCCCAAGGGCGTGATGTTCACGCACCGGGGCGCGTACCTGAACGCGCTGGGCGAGATCGTCGAGCACGGGCTGAGTTGCCGCTCGGTGTACCTGTGGACGCTGCCCTTGTTCCACTGCAACGGGTGGTGCTTCCCCTGGACGGTGACGGCAGCGGGCGCGCGGCACGTGTGCCTGCGGCATGTGGACGCGGAGAAGGCGGTGGAACTGATCGATCGCGAGGGGGTGACGCACCTGTGCGGCGCTCCGGTGGTGGTGGCCACGCTGGCGCAGCATTGCGCCTCGCGCGGCATCCGTTTCGCCCGCGGGCTGAAGATCGTGACGGCGGGCGCGCCGCCTCCGCCGGCGGTGATCCGGGCGGCCGAGGAAATCGGCGCGGAGGTGGCCCACGCCTACGGGCTGACAGAGACCTACGGGCCGCACACCATCTGCGCCTGGCACCCGGAGTGGGACGCGCTGCCGATCGATGAGCGCGCGCGCCTGCGGGCCCGCCAGGGCGTACCGTACCTGGTGGCGGGCACGGATCTACGGGTGGCGGACACGGAGATGCGGGATGTGCCGCGTGACGGCCAGACCATGGGCGAAGTGCTCATGCGCGGCAATAACGTGATGCTGGGCTATTACGACAATCCGCAGGCCACCGCGGAGGCTTTCGCGGGCGGCTGGTTTCATTCGGGCGACCTGGCGGTGGTGCATCCGGACGGCTACATCGAACTGCGCGACCGCAAGAAGGACATCGTGATTTCGGGCGCCGAGAACATCTCGTCGATCGAGGTGGAGAAGGTGCTGGCCGAGCACCCCGCGGTGCTGGAAGCCGCCATCGTAGCCGCGCCGGACGAGAAGTGGGGAGAGGTGCCGAAGGCGTACGTGGGGCTGAAGCCGGGCGCGGCGGCGACGGCGGAGGAACTGATCGAGTTCTGCCGCGCGCGCCTGGCGCACTTCAAGTGTCCCAAGCAGGTAGAGTTCGGGCCGCTGCCCCGGACAGCCACGGGGAAAATCCGGAAGAACGAGCTGCGGGCGCGCAGGGCTTAGGCACGGGGGATCTTACCGCCACTTTCTTTCCCAGCCGCGCCACCACTGGGCGTTCCTCAGGTTCAGCGCATCCCAGCAGAGATTGATGTCGTTTTCATCTCCGCGCAGCACGCCCTCGCGTGTGACGCCCTTGGGCAGCGCCACCAGTTGCGCAAAGCGGTCGAACACCGGACCCCGGCCGGGAGCCGGAGCACGCGTCAAAAGGTGCCAAAGGGTCAGCGCGTCGCGCTCCCGGGCTGAGCGCAGGATGCGGCCGAGCGCCGCGGTATCGCCCAGTTCGAACGCCGCCAGGGCGTTTTTCAATTCCTCAGGCGCATCCTGATAGTAGGGAATCCCTGGCCCGCTCATCTTCCGCGTCACGCATTCGGCCCCTGCGGGGATGAACGACCCGCGGCCGCCATCCTGAAAGGCTACCCAGCCCATGGAGACGCGCAGCCGTCCGTTGCCCGAGGCGTCCACGTCGAGAGTATACTCACACCCGAGGTCCACCGCGCGCGCCGAGGGGGTATCCACTACGAACTGGCGCGGCGGCGCCCAGATGTAGGCGTGCAATTGGCCGCGCCGCAGCCTCACGCGGCGATCCGTAGAAGCGCTCAATTCGGATTCGGGGCCAATATCGATCCGGCCTACCTGGCTGGCGCGCAAGGTGAGCCGGGAAGCCGCGCCCGTGCGCAGGAACTCGCCCGCCCGCACCTTCATGGCCACGGCCGCATCCTGCCCGCCGATGCGCGGCGCCCTCGATGCTCTGCACCTGCCACGCGGTGGCGGGTGCGGGCAGAGGGGCGACGCGCGAGATCCCCACGGCCGCCAGCAGCACGGCCGCGGCGGCGGCCGCAGCCCAAACCGCGGAGACGCGCTTCCAGTCCGGCCGCCGGGCGCCCCACCGCAGCGGGCGCAGCGTTCGCTCGATGGCTTCCACCTCCGGGTCGGGCGGCCTCGAGCGGTCCCAGAGATACTCTTCGTTCATCGTCCGCCTCCCCACAATTCCCGCAGCATCTTGAAGCCCCGGCAGAGATTCACCCGCACCGATTCCGGCGTGAGCCCGGTCTGCGCGGCGATTTCCGGCCCGGTCATGCCCTCCACCAGGCGTAGGATCAGGGTCTCGCGGTACGCCTCGGGCCGGCTGCGGATGGTTTCCAGCACCTCGATCGCATCCTGCCCGCCGCGGGCGACGCGGCGGCCCGCGGCCTTCTCGTTAAAGGGGGCGCGCTGCCGGACTGCCCGATAGTAGTCCATCGCCCGGTTGCGCGCGATGGCGCACAGCCAGCCCCGGAAAGCCTCCGCGCTCCGCAGCAGCCGGATTCTCTCCAAGGCGGACATGAAGACGTCCTGCACGAGATCCTCCGCTTCGGCGGGTGGGACCCGCGCCAGGAGAATGCCGTGGACCATGCGGGCGTACTTCGAGTACAACTCGCCGAAAGCGGCGCGGTCTCCGCCGGCCGCCGCGCGGATCAGCCCCTCGTCCTCGCACGCCTCGATGGCTGCCAGCATCCCTTTACTTCAGCATCGCATCGACTTCGGCGGTGGTAAATTCGCGACGGTCTGACCGCTGGCGGTAGCGGTCCACTCCCTCGGGTCCGGCCAGGACCAGCGAACTGGTCACCTGTCCGCCGTTGTTCCCCACAAGCTGGATCACCCATTTCCCATCCCCGGGCCACTGCCGCGTGAGAGCGAAGGCGCCGGGCGTGGAAAGCCCTTCGAACTTCAAGGGGATCTCGCGTCGCTCGCCGTTCACTATGCCGATGGCCATGCCGGTCACCTTGGCCAGCGACGGGGAATGGCATCCCGTGGCCTGGATTGTCAGCACCGCATGCAATTTGCGCGCCTCGGGGTTCGCTTGCGGATTCCCCAATTGGAGAAAGAACCCGCCGGCGAACGCCGGGACCGCGAAAAGCAGAACAGACAGCCGTGTTTTTTGCATGTCAGAGAGACGGGCGGGAGGGCCGGAGTGTTAACCGGTGGGCATATAATGTCGTTCGGAAAAGGGAGGGAGAAGCCATGCCCAAGCACGTGAGCCGGCGGAAGCTGTTTCTGCGCGCGGCGCAGATGAGCGCCCTGACCGGCCCGCTGTTTCAGGTGGCGGCCGGGCAGAGCAGCCCGCGAGGTCCCATCAACAGAAACTCGGCGCCCAGCAATCTCAAGATCACCGACATGCGGGCTTGCCGCGTGGCGGCGAACTACGACTATCCGATCATCAAGATCTACACCAACCAGGACGTCTACGGGCTGGGCGAAGTCCGGGACGCGGGCGTGGAGGGCATTGCCCTGATCCTGAAGGCGCACCTGGTGGGGCGCAATCCGCTGGATATCGAGGGCAACCTGCGGCGCATCCGGCAGTTCTCCAACCACGGGCGCATGGGCGGCGGCTATAGCGCGGTGGACATGGCGCTGTTCGATATCGCGGGCAAGGTGTACAACGTGCCGGCGCACCGCCTGCTGGGCCCCCAGGTGCGCGACCGCATCCGGATTTACGCGGACACCACCGATCACAAAGATCCTAAGGTCTACGCCGAGCGCATGCGCAAGCGCAAGGCCATGGGGCTGACGTTTTTCAAGATGGACCTGCACACGGAACTGGTGGCCGACCGCCCGGGCGCGGTCAACGAACGCGGCGTGGCCACGCAGAAGGGCCTCGGCTACCTGTGCGAATACATCGAAGCCATCCGGGACGTGATCGGATGGGGCGCGCCGCTGGCGGCCGACCATTTCGGGCCGCTGAACGTAAACGACGCCATTCAGTACGCGCGGGCGTTCGAGAAGTACCAGCTTTCCTGGGCCGAAGACATGGTGCCATGGCCCAACTGGCGCGGGTTGAAGGAAATCAAGGAGAATACCACCACTCCCATCCTGACCGGGGAGGACATTTTCGGACTGCGCAACGGCTTTGACGCGGTGATCGACAACCGCGCCGTGGATGCGATTCATCCGGATATCGAGACCTCCGGGGGACTGCTCGAAACCAAGCGCATCGCCGATGCGGCGGACGCGGCGGGCATCCAGGTGGCGATGCATCATGCCGGGTCGCCGGTGGGGGGCTTCGCCGGCTATCACTGCGCCGCGACGTTCCGCAATTTTCTGGCGATGGAGAACCACGCGCTGGATATGCCCTGGTGGCAGGACATGGTCGCGGGCGTGCCCAAACCGATCATCGACAAAGGCTACGTGAAGGTGCCGGACGCGCCGGGCTTGGGAATCGAACTGAACGACGCGGTGGTGAAGGAGCACTTGCGCCGGCCGGGCTATTTCGAGCCGACGCCCATGTTCGACGATGTGATTGTTTCGGGCTTCCATCCGGGTGGGCCCTGGCCGCATTATGACGAAGAAGGCAAGTGGTGTAATTGCGTGACGTACCAGTGAGAGGGGACGGGCTTATGAGCTACCGGAATCTGCTGGTGGAGCGGGAGGGCGCGGCGGCGAGGGTCACATTGAACCGCCCCGAGCGGCGGAATGCGCTTTCGCTCGATCTGATGCAGGAACTGATCGCGTGCCTGGACGAGATCGGGCGGGAGCGGGAGGTGCGCGCCGTGATCCTGGCGGCGGCGGGCAAGGTGTTCTGCTCGGGGCACGATCTTTCCGAAATGGTGGGGCGGGACATCAACGAGTACCGGCGGGTATTCGACGTCTGCACCGGGCTGATGACCAAAGTCCAGGCGATTCCGCAGCCGGTGATCGCGGAGGTGCAGGGCGTCGCCACAGCGGCGGGCTGTCAACTGGTGGCCACCTGCGACCTTGCGGTGGCCGCGGAAGAAGCGGCCTTCGCCACGCCGGGAGTGAAGATCGGACTGTTCTGCACCACGCCCATGGTGGCGCTCACGCGGGCGATCGGGCGGAAGCGGGCGCTCCAGATGCTGCTCACCGGGGAACTGGTGAGCGCGGCGATGGCGGCGGAGTGGGGGTTGGTCAACCGGGTGGTGCCGGCGGCGGAACTGCGCGCGGCCGCGCGGGCGCTGGCCGCGAAAGTGGCGGAGGCGAGTCCCCTGACGGTGAGCCTGGGCAAGACCGCGTTCTACGCGCAGATCGACCTGGACCAGGCCAAGGCGTACGCTTACGCCAAGGAAGTCATGAGCATGAACTCGCTGGCGGCAGACGCGCAGGAAGGCATCAGCGCGTTTCTGGGGAAGCGGGCGGCATGCTGGACGGGGCGGTAGGGGGTGGTCGACTTGATGAAAGCATATCTGAACTATCCAGAACCTCACATGACGTTGCATGGCGACTCGACCTGTAGAGAGATCGGTAAGATGAGGAAGGTTAACCAGCGCAACCTGACCGTCGATCGCTCGTCGTTTGCCCGTGTCATTGAGCAAATCAGGGCCAAAGAATTCCGACTCGGAGCCGATGCCGCAATCAACGATGTGTGGCTAACCGTCAATTTCGAGGATCCTGAATTCGAGGAGGCGGTGGCCAGGTACGTCCACCGGCTACTATGCCAGCGCTATAGGCGCCTCAAGAGCGGACCTATTGAGAGGCATTGCTAGTCTTGCGCCGGCAGGACGGCGCCGCGGTTGCGTTCCATGCCCGCAGCGGGCAGAACGGCTCCAGCAAGTCTCGCCGGCGGTCAGCGTTCCCGCTCTGGCTTGTCCTGTGGTCTGCCATTGGATACAATTTTGATCAGAAGAATGATCCGAATCGAGTCCGCTAAGGCTCCGTTTACGTCACCGCGCCTGGCGTTTCAAGCGGTCACTGCGCTCGGCCGCGCCGATGCCATGGGGCTGCTGCCGGCCGGCGAGAACATCGAAACGCTGGATTTATCTTCGTTCCGCCGGGCTGTGCGGCACATTCAGGGCGCCGGCATCGCCCGGAATATCCAGTTGGAGCTCGGCGACGCTTCCGGATCGAATCTGGAGCGGGTTCTCGAGCACTTGAATCTGGCGCTGGAGGAGTCGCCGGCGCCGGAATACGAATGGAACCGCTTAGCAGACGTACTCGGTCTGGAATTGCTGTCCCGGTTACTGGGTATTTCGGCGAGCAGCGTTCGCAGATACAAGGGGGCCGCGCGCACCACGCCGGATGACGTTGCCGAGAGGTTGCATTTTCTGAGCCTGGTCGTCGGCGATCTCAGCGGCGCATATAACGAAATCGGCATCCGGCAATGGTTCGAACGGAAGCGCGCCCAACTGGGCGGGCGCACGCCGCTCGACTGGCTGAAGGCCCGCTGGAAACCGACGCAGCCGGGGCCGCGGCGCGTGCAGGATCTGGCGCGAGCGCTGGCCGCATCCCCGGCTACATGATCGTTTACCGGCATGCCGACCCGCGCTTTCCGTTCCTTTGGGAAAGCGCCGGCCAGCCACCCGCGCGCTGGCACGGTCCCGGCGAAGGACCGGTGCAGTATTTTGCGGATACGCCGGATGGGGCTTGGGCGGAGTTCCTGCGGCACGAAGGCATCACGAAAGAGTCCGAGCTGGTCAACGTCCGCCGCGCGTTGTGGGCCGTTGAGGTTCCCGATGACCTGCCGGCCGAGGCGCCCGGGCTGGCGGAGCCCGTGTTGACAGGTGGACTCGGCACATACGAGGAATGCCGGAAGGAAGCGCGCCGGTTGCGTGGCGCGGGCGCAACGGCGCTCCGCGCGCCATCGGCTGCCTTGCTCCCCGGAGGGGCCCGCGGGTGGAAGGTCGATGGAGGCCTGCAGCCCGCCTCCGAACGCGGCGGGACTGTCCTCGCGGTATTCGGCGCCCGGCCGGACTTCGTAGGCTGGATGGCGGCCTTCGCGGCACGCCCGCGTTCGGACCTGTTGCCGCGGGTCCGCCATCTTTGAGCCTCCAGACGCCGCCGCCGGGTCCTCTGCCGAGGCCAGATGTGCGTGGCGATCATTCCACGATGAGGGCGTCCAGGTCCACAAAGCCATCGTTTGCCTGGGGATTGTGTTCGCCCGTGACCCGAATCTGTATCACGTGCCTGCCGGGTCCGAGGCCCCGGAACTTTGTGCGGCTCTGCCATACGGTTGCGGCGGAGTACAGGTCGATGCGGCCCTTGGGCACGCCGTCCACCACCACCTCCGCGATTCCGCGGTTGCGGGCGCGCGTGTAGACGTAGGTCACGGCTGTTCCGACGAAGGCCAGCGAGATGGTGGCGCCGGGAATGTTCGAGTACGTCAGGGTGTGCTGATAGGGCTCCGGGAACTGCGTGTCGCGCATCCAGGCGGCCCGCAAATGAATGCGGGAATCGGCATCGTCGTAGACACCCGCGGGAACAGGAGCCTGATCCGTCGCCGCCGCAGGCGCAGGGATTTGCGGCTCCTGGCCGGCGGGCTCCAGAAGGAAGAGGCGTGTGCCATCCGACTCGCCCACCAGTTGCATTCCCCACGCGGCGGCCTCCTGCCTGAAGTCGTTTGCCCCAAACGCGGCCGGTGAAACCAGTAGGTAACGAATACCTCGCGCGGCGAGCTCCCGCGTGGCAGCCGCCCGGAGATTACTCCCAACCGGCGCCACGGAAACAGAACCATCCGCGGGCAGGCTACGCCAGGATCTGGGAACCATGGCGTTGTAGAGCATGTCCGCGAGGGTTTGGTTCTCCGCGGCGTTGTAGGCGACCAGAATCCGGCGGGTGGTCCAAGCTTCCGGGATCTGCTCGAGGGACAGTACCGTCTCTCCGGGCGGCACCAGCCTCTCGATCATTCCGTCGAGCCGGTAGCCCGGGCTGTTGCGGGCCAGGTACTGCTCTTCCGGTTCCAGGCGGAGCGCCGCCCGCCATGGGAAGTTCGCGATGCGTGGGGCGTATCGGTCGAAGTAAGGGGCCGGCGCCGCGTACCAGGACAGAAATGCGTGCAACAGGATTGTGGGCGGCAGCCAGGCTGTCAGAGGATCGAGCGCGCTCGTGAGGGCCAGGGTAAGGGGCGGCAGCGCCGGAATCAGAAAGCGGGTCCCGATGTTCAGGAACCAGGGGAGGCCGAAGCACACTCCCGCCAGCACGAGCCGCCGGCCGGCGCGCCGCCTCAGCGAGAGCAACGCCAGGGGCATGAGCAGGAAGACCGGACCGAAGAACCCTTGTAATCGCTCCCCCCTGACGGTAAGCTCCAGCGGCGCATCCAACCAGCTCGTCAAAAGATAGCGGCGCATGTGCCGGCGGTAGTCCTGTTCGAAGGAAACACGCACGTACGGGTTGGGGAACAGGCGGTTGGCGAAGGGTGCGACGGGGTTTCTGACGAATATCGTGTTCTTGATCATCCACGGCAGGATAAAGAACGCCGCCAGCCCGCAGACCGTGAGCATCGGCCGGGCCAGGGGCCTTCGGGTGCGCCACAGCTTCCATGCCATAACGCCCAGCGCATAAGGGATCGCGATGGCCGCGGTGTATTTTGCCGCGTAGGAGAAGCCGCACAGCACGCCGATCAAAATCAAAAGGCGGGAATCCCCTTCGGCCTCCCACACGGAGAGAATGTAGAACAGCGCGAACAGGATGGCGGCCACGGCGGCGTCGACATAAGCCGTGGTGCCATCCAAACCCACGACCGGGGAGGCAAAAACCAGAAACGCGGCGGCCATCGCGGGGATGGGAAATCCGAAGCGGCGGCCGTAGCAAATCATCAGGAGCGGCAGGTCAAGCAGGAACAGAAAATGCACCAACGCGGCCGCGGAGTGGCGGCCCAGGGCGAGAGCAGGGAGAAACAGAAGTTCGATCCCCTGGGGGAAGCTGGCGTAAAAGTTCCACGTGATTCTTGCAAACCCATGCACACGAAGGTAGTGGGCCACCAGCGGCAGGTGATAGGCCGAACCGTCTGGGCTCATCTCCGGCGCCATCGCGTTCACCAGGTAAACCAGGCCAAACGCAGCGAACGGAAGCCCCAGCAACCATCGCCAGCGCCGGGGCAGGGGCGCGAACGCAGGCGCTCCAGTGCGGCTGCCATGCAAGCAAACGGCGGCGGTCCCGGCGGCCAGCCCTATCACGACGAACACGCCCTCGCGCGCCAAGTGCATTGCGCAAAACAGGAAAAGGATTTGACTGTGACATGCCGAACCGGCCACAAATGCCAGGGAGACCTCTTCGGTCCTCTCGAACCGGATACGAAGGGCGCGGATCAGAAGGGTTCCCAGGGCCAGCGACGTACCTCCGGAAAGCAAGACGCCCAGGAGGATGCCGATGACCTGCTGCATTTGCCTGGCTAGTGCCCGGAAACGGCCAGGAGGGCGCTATTGCTGGAAACCCCGTTCGCCGAGATGACCAGGGGATAGGAGCCAGCGGTGATCCCGGGAACGCGCAAATTCACCTGAAATACGCCGACCGTGCCCGGCGCCAGGCCCGCGAAGACTACGACCGCACTCCGGCCGCCGATCGTGGCGGTGACGGAACAGACCGGCAACGCGGGAGTGCCGGCGAGAGCCGCTTCGCCGTCTGGGATGGGTGGTGTTACCGCCCCCAGGCCGGTGAGATAGGCGGATACGAGCGAACCTGGCCTGGCCGGATTGCCGGGGGAGTTGAGCGAGCCATCCTCATTCTGCACGGCCGCCTGGCCCTGTCCGGTGGTGAACAGCCCCGGAGCAGCCGGCGCAATCCAAAACGGGATTGTGGCGGGCGGCATGCCGGTGAGGTCGAGGACGGCAGTCGCCGGGCCCGCCGCTACCTCAAAAGGCACCTGCGCATTGATCTGATCCCGACTGACAAACAGCAGGGACGCCGGAATGCCGTTGATCGACAAAGCCGCGCCGCCGATGCTGAGCGGAAGGGGCAGGGATGCAGCGGGCAGGGTAGCCCGCGCCAGATTGAAGCCGAAAACGGAGATCAGTGAGCCCGGAGCCACGGGACCTGGCTGAAACGAGGCGGCATTGACGATCGCGGACGGCGAAGGCGCGGCAGGTTGGCCAAGCAAACCGAAGACCACTAATGCATTCGAGGTGCCGACATATACTTTTCCGTTGGCGACCGTGGGCGCGGAGAACTTCACAAACGAACCGAGCGCATCGCGGGAGCCCTGCATCCGGCTGTTATAGAGCTCGTTGGACAGGTTCGTAGCGTCGTAAGCGTGCAGCGTGCCTCCAGAACCAGCTTCGACGGCCCACACGATGCCACCCGACGAGCCGTTGGCGCTAATGGACGGAACCGAGCCCGGATAGCCGAAGACCTGCGAAGACTGAGACGAGGGGGCGGTAGCCAGCAGACCTTGTGCGATCGGAAAGGCTTTGAGGGCATCGTTCCAAGCCGAGAAATACACGGTGTTGTGAAAGTATGCCGGAATCCCGAACAGGGGTCCGATGGTGCCCACGAGCGACTGCACGACCTGGCTGTCGCCCTGCGCTTGATACCTGCCCATGCGATCGCGGTCCAGAAGATACACGCGGCCCTCTTTGCCCGCGCTGACCACCAGATGCGGATGAGCCGGGCTGCCTGCCCCGTCCGGAAGCAGGAGTGCGCCGCTGGATCCAAGGTCGATATCCGCCTCATCCAGGTGCTCCTGGTTGAACGGCGTGAAATAATCGGCCACGGTTAACCCTGTTCTGGGGGAGAGCTTGAGAAAGCTGTCGGCGAAGTTAGAGCCCTGGGCATCCGCATCAAACTTGCCGTTCCCGGAGATCACATAAATGTTCCCGTCCGCATCGGCGGCGGGCGCCGCTCCACCCATCCAGATAGACCCCCGATAGCCGTCCGGGGTAGCGTTGAAGACGGCTGTCTGGTGTAGCGTGGCAGCGTCGTAGCCCATGATCCACCCGTGATACGCGCCCTGGTCGCAGTGGGACGACCACCCGGTGTACACCACACCATCGAGCAGCAGCAGACCGCTCCGGTTTCGATAGCGTTCCGGGTAGAACCGGATCACACCAGGCGAGGCGATATCGCCGTTGCCGGGCACGGACGCCTGAATGTTCACCGGACTTCCGGGCCGTTCCGCCCCGGTGGCGATGTCGAGTGCATGCAGACGCTGAAAGATGGAACCATTCTCCTTGGTCATGGCGACCACGTATAGCGTGTTTGTCGCGGGATCGATCACCGGTGTGCCCGTGATGCCGAGCTCCGGCGAAATCATGGAACAGCCGGAGATGTCCGCCACGCCGACCGTGGTGACGCCCGCGGCGGGAGCGATGAAACTGTCATGCCAGAGAGGCGCGGCGTTCCCTCCGGCACTGGCATCCGCGTCGAATGCGTAGACGCTATCGTGCTCGGTGGCCACGAAAACAACATTGTGGATGCCCTTACCAGGAATACTCACCAGGGACATGTAGAGCGGCTGAGCATAGATCTGCCCGTCCACCGGGCGAGAGAAGATCTTGCCGAACCGGGCCGCATTCACGTTGGCAAGAGTCAGGATGGTTTCCTGCAAGTTCTCCCCGGTACGGGCGAGGTTATTGTGATAGGTGGTCACGCGCACCTGGGCAGTGACGGGAACGGCCGGGAGCAGGGCGAAAAGAGTGAGCCAGGTGGCTCCCGCCCCGGCTGCGAGATTGAGTTGGACTGGACTTCGCGGGTGGCGGATCATGCAGTCTGGAATGTTCCGGGGTCACGCTGGCTGAGGAGCATACCGCGATAGCCAGAGTAACATTACTGGCTCGTCTTCCGGCGCACGGCAGCCTGGGAGAGCTTCCCTCTCCTGTCAGGGTTGTTGTCCGGTCTCGGGCGGCATGCCGGGCGCGGAAACGCGCCGGTAGACGATGGTCTGGCTGGTGCGCGCGATCTCGCGGTAGCTTTGGAGCCAGGGCTGGAGGTCCGGGTAGGTGGCGAGGGCCAGGTTGGGGTTGTAGGGGCCCAGGCCGTCGAGTACCAGGGCGGGCTTGCTTTGGGCGAGTTCGCGGCGGTGCGCGCGGGCCTGCTCCCGCTCCACGGGTTTGGACTGGGTCAGGTGGCGGTCGGCGGGGACTCCGGTGAGGGGCTGGGAATCCAGAAAACGGGTGGCGGCGGGGAGCCCGGTGTAGACGTAGAGCTCGGGACGAAAGCCCCAAACGAAGAGGGTGTCGCCGGGCCGGCTGGCGCCGAGGGCCAGTTTCGCGGCGGCGCGGCTGTCCTGGTCCATGGCCACATCCACCCAGGTGAAGGGCTGGCCGCTGAGGGTCTGCCAGGCGAGAAGGCCATAGCGCGGGCCGAACCGGACGAATGGGATCAGGAGCAGGGCCGTCAACGCGAATACAGGCTTGCGCGGGAGCAGGGCCAACCCCCGCGCGGCTGCCAGCACCACGACGGGCAGCAGTTGGAAGAAATAGCGCGGGAAGAACCGCCAGCCGAGCATGACGCCGGCGAACGAGAACGCGGCCCAGGCCGCCCATTTCCAGCGGCCGGCGGCGCGGTCCTTCCAAAAGAACCAGGCGGCGGGCAGAACCGCGGCGGCGTGGAAACCGAGCCAGTGCGCCGTGCGCAGCGCGCCGTCGCGAACCGGATGGGCGAGAAAGGTTCCGCCGGCGTAGAGCCGTCCCCATTTCCAGACCTGTTCGTAGTAGGGCAGCAGCGCTCCCTGAGACCACAGCCATCCGGCCGCAGCGGCATTGGGGAGAACGAAGCCCAGCGCCAGGGGAACGAGCGCAGGGAGGGTCCAGAGCGCGCAGACGGCGGCGACGAAAACTCCCTTGGGATTGACCAGGAAGGCGATGCCGGCGCACACGCCGCTCAGGAAGGCCTGCCGGCGGGAAGCGAAGTAGACCGCCGCTAGGTGGGGGAGCAGCATCAGCAGGTCTGCGGCCAGGGGCATCACGCCCGAGGGAAAATCGAAGGTCAGAAAGAAGGCCAGCAGACCGGCGGCCCAGAAGGCTTCGCGCTCTCCCCAGAGGCTCCCCGCGAAACGCCAGGCTACGCCGCAAGCGGCCAGCGCGTACAGTGCTCCGGCCGCGCGGAGCAGCCCGCCGATGCGCGCGCCCCACAACAGGTAGAAGCCCGGAAGCAGCGGAGGTTTGTCGAACCAGAGGTCGCGATACAGCACCTTGCCGCGCAGCATTTGCGCAGCGGCCGCGAGGGGAAGATTCTCTTCGGCCCACAGGATGCGCGTGTGACACAGGCGCGCCGCCAGGAGGGCCGCGAACAGCAGCGCAAAAAAGAGCGGCGCGCGCCTCATGAAGCCACGGCGGCTTTGGCCAGCAGGCGCTCGAGCACGTGGCGGAACTCCTGCCCGTAGACCGGGTCGGCCAGGGCGAACTCCACGAAGCTTTCGAAATAGCTGGGGAAGTTGCCGATGTCGTAGCGCTTCTCTTCAGCCGCGAGGCGAACGGCCATCACGCGGCGGCCCTCCTCGCAGAGCATCTGGATGGCATCGGTGAGCTGAATTTCGCCCCGCTTGTCGGGCTGGACGCGGCGGATCATATCGAAGATCAGCGGCGAGAATACGTAGCGGCCGGCGATGGCCAGGTTGCTGGGCGCGCGGCCCGGCTCGGGTTTCTCGATCAGATTGACGATGCGGAAACAGTCCTCGGGGCCGTTTTCCGGCTGCACGATACCGTAGTGGCGGGTCTCCTCGGGCGGCACCTCTTCGACGGCGATGACGCAACTGGCGCGCCGTTCCTCGAAGATCTCGGTCATGCGGCTCACCGCCCGGGAGCAGGCGTGCAGGCCCAGGATGGAATCACCCAGGGCAACAACGAAGGGCTGCTCTCCGGCGAAGTTTTCGGCGCACAAAATGGCGTCACCCAGGCCCTTGGGCAGGCGCTGCCGGGTGTAGAAGAACTTCGCCTGGAGGGCCCGGAAGTCCAGTTCCTGGAGCAGGTCCTGCTTGTTGGCCTGGCTGAGCGCGCGAAACAGCTCGGGATCGTGGTCGAAGTGGTTCTCGATGGACGTCTTGTTGCGCCCGGTGACGAACAGCACCTGCTCGACGCCGTTGGCGACCAGTTCTTCGACCACGTACTGCACAATGGGCTTGCGCGCCACAGGCAGCATTTCCTTGGGCTGGGATTTGGTGGCGGGTAACAGCCGCGTCCCTTGCCCGGCGACGGGAACGACCGCACTCTTAATCATTTCTTTGACTATAGACGATGTTGAAGTGGAGCCCAAACGGGGCTATATTAGGCAAAGAAAAAGCGAAGATGGAGGACATCCAGGAACAGCTCGCTCTGCTGCGGAAGCGCGTCGCGCGGATTGACCGGAAGTATGCGGCGGCGCCGGCGGCCGGAGGCGCAGCGCGGCCTTCCCGCGAGGCGCTGCGGCCGGCCCGGTATTTCATCGAAGAACTGATGAGCGGAGAGGTGGTGCGCACCGCGCTGGGGGAGCACTTCGAGACCGAGAAGTTGTGGGAGCGGCACCGGCGGCACGGCAGCGTGGAAATTTCGGACCTGGATGAACTGCCGGCCGACCTGCTGGGGCCGCTTTCGGCGGGGGCGATCGGGTGGGCGCCGCCGCGAAAGTGGGCCTTCCTGGATACGGAGACGACGGGGCTGGCGGGCGGGACGGGAACCTGCGCGTTTTTGGTGGGCGTGGGGAGCATCGACGGGAGCGGCTTCCGCGTGCGGCAGTTCTTCATGCGGGACCACGGCGAGGAGCCGTCGCTGCTGGCGCGCCTGGCCGAGCACCTGGCGCAGTTCGACGTGCTGATCACCTACAACGGGAAAACCTACGACCAGCCGTTGTTGGAGACGCGCTTCCGCCTGGCGCGGGCGCGGCATCCCTTCGCGCGCCTGGAGCACCTGGACCTGCTGTTTGGGGCGCGCCGGTTGTGGAAGCTGCGCCTGGAAAGCTGCCGCCTGGTGGAGTTGGAGAACCGCATTCTGGGGGTGGAGCGGCAGGGAGACCTGCCGGGGGAGATGATTCCCTATTACTACTTCGAGTATTTACGCACGAAGCAGGCCTTCCAGCTTGTGCCGATTTTTCACCACAACGCCATGGACATTCTCTCGCTGGCGTGCCTCACCGCGGTGGTGCCGTTCGCGTTCCGGTCGCCGGAGGAGGCGCGGTTGCGTCACGGCGCCGACCTGATCGGGCTGGCGCGCTGGCTGCTGGAGGCGGAGCGGCGCGAGGAGGCTCTGCGGCTGTTCCGGCGCTCGGTGGATCTGGGGCTGCCGGACGATCTGCTGTTCCGGACGCTATGGGCGATCGCGACGATCGAGAAGCGGCTGGGGCGGGAGCAGGCCGCTCTCGCCTCCTTTGCAGAGCTGGCTGGATCGCGGAACCCGTATCGCGCGCGGGCTCTGGAAGAACTGGCCAAGCACTACGAGCACCGCGAACACGACTATGCCCTGGCCTTGGAGATGGTGCGCCGGGCATTGGGCTTCGAGGACACTCCGGAGATGCGGCGCCGGGAACGGCGGCTCGAGAACCGCTTGGCGGCGCCACGCAGCCGCTGCTTACCGTTACAGTAGAGGGATGGCATCCGGCGCCGAGATACCACTTTCCATGCTGGTGGTGTTCGCCTCGGCCAAGCTGTTCTCGGAGGTGTGTGAGCGCCTGAGGCAGCCGGGCATCGTAGGCGAGATCCTGGCGGGCGTGCTGATCGGGCCGCACGTGCTGGGATGGATGCATCCCAACGAGATGCTCCAGATCCTTTCCGAACTGGGCGTGATGTTCCTGCTGTTTCGCGTGGGGCTGGAGGTGAAAGCCTCGGAACTGCTGCGGGTGGGCGGCGTGGCGCTGGGGGTGGCCATGGCGGGTGTGGTGGTGCCTTTCGTGCTCGGCTGGGGCATTTCGCGGCTGTGGGGGGAGCCGCGCCTGGAGTCGATCTTCACCGGGGCCGCCATGGTGGCCACGAGCGTCGGCATCACTGCGAAGGTGCTGGCGGACAAGGGACTGCTGGAGGCGCGGGCAAGCCGGATCATTCTGGCGGCGGCGGTGATCGATGACGTGCTGGGGCTGATCGTGCTGGCGGTGGTCAGCAGCATGGCGAAGGGGCAGGTGAACTATCTCGAACTGGGACTGACGGCAGCCCTGGCAATGGGCTTTACGCTGCTGGTGGCCACATGGGGGACGCGCACCATGCGGCATATGCTGCCCCGGCTGATGGCGCGCATGAGCGCGGCGGACGGGCAGTTCACTCTCGCGATGACCTTGCTGTTCGGCTTGTCGATGCTGGCGGTGTACGCGGGGGTGGCGGCCATCGTGGGAGCGTTTCTGGCGGGTATGGCGCTTTCCGAAAGCGTGGAGCACCGGGTGCTGGACCTGACTGACGGTGTCAGCGCGTTGCTGACCCCGTTCTTCCTGGCGGGAATCGGGCTGCATTTCGACACCACAGCCTTTGCCAGTGGCTCGGCGCTATGGCTCACGCTGACCATTTTTGTGGCCGCCGTGATCTCGAAACTGGTGCCCTGCGCTCTGGCCGCAGCGCGGTTGGGGCTGCGCGACGCCCTGCGGGTCGGGGTGGGGATGGTGCCGCGCGGCGAAGTCGGCATGGTGGTGGCGCAGATTGGCATGGGGTTCGGGGTGATGGCGCCAGGAGTGTACGGGATTATCGTGCTGATGTCGGTGCTGACCACGCTGGTGGCGCCCCCGATGCTGCAGTGGGCCTACCGGGAGAGGAAGTAGGCAGGGGCGGATCTCTCCCAAGGCCGCACCGGGCAGATTAGTGCTAGCTATTCTTGCTAATCTATGCTAACCTCAGATCATGATGCAGCAGAGTCGATCGCACCTTGTCAGGGAGTATGTCCGGGATAAGTACATCCGTGAGGCTCGCCAACGGGGCGATTCCATGGTCCGCGTGGTTGTGGGTGACGTGCATCGCGCCCTTGGTTTCAAGAACCGGGTCCCGCTGGTATGCCAGGCTCTTTCCTCGCGACAGTTCCTCGCTGAGAACGATTTGACCCTGGAGAAGCGTGAGGGCCCTCCGTCCGGACTCAGCACGACCGTTGTCTTCACCTACCGCCTTAGTCGCGACAGGGAATCACAAACGATCTGCTCCGGGCTCCTTCCGCTATGCGGGATAGCAAAAGAAGTATTCTCGTCGCTAGGCGGGGGAGAGGCGTTCATTCGGGGTGAGCGGGACCAGTTCCATGGCACCAGGAAAGGCGCATGAGCCGGGTTTACTGGGACACCATGTTGTTCGTGTACCTTCTGGAAGAACATCCCTTGCACGCCGCACGCGTACGGGAGATTGCCACCGGCATGGACGAGAGGCACGACGTGTTGTGCACCAGTGTGTTCACGGTCGGTGAAGTGCTCGTCGGGCCGTACAAGGGGCGAGCGCTGGAAGTAGCGCGGCGCACCCAAGAATTCTTCCGGTCTCCCCTGGTAGAGTTGCTGCCGTTCACCAGCGACGCGGCGGAACTCTACGCCCGAGTCCGAGCGGAGCATGGCATCCCACCGGCTGACGCGATTCACCTGGCGTGCGCCGCACGTGCCGGCGTAGACCTGTTTTTGACAAACGACCGGCGATTGCGCGGCCTCAGGATCCCAGGCATTCAGTTCATTGCCGGAATGGACGTGAGTCTTTATTAGCCCTTGGTACAATAGCAAAACGGTGGATCCCGCGCAGACAGTGACCAAATACATTCGGTATGAGTACGATTCGACGGCCGCGTACGGCATTCTGCAAGGGGAGACGGTACACGAGATTCAGGGGGACCTGTTCGGCAGCCGCGGGCTTACGGGCAAGCAGCATGCGCTGGCCGACATCAGGCTGCTGTATCCGTGCGTGCCGCCGAAGATACTGGCCGTGGGGCGGAACTACAAAAGCCATCTGGGAACGCGCCCGCAGCCGGTGAACCCGGAGATGTTTTACAAGCCCACCAGCGCGCTGCAGCACCCCGGGGAGCCGATCGTGATTCCCCCGGAAGCGCAGAACGTGCACTATGAAGGCGAACTGGTGCTGGTGATCGGCAGGCAGGCGCGGAACGTTTCGCCCGCGGAGGCGCCGGCTTGCGTCTTCGGGGTCACTTGCGGGAACGACATAAGCGAGCGGGACTGGCAGAACGGGGCGCAGAAAGATCTGCAATGGTGGCGCGCCAAGGGCTCGGACACGTTCGCGCCGCTAGGACCGGCCATCGTCACCGGCCTGGATTACGGCAATCTGCTGCTGCGCACTCGGCTGAACGGAGAGGTGGTGCAGGAGCAGTCTACCTCGGACCTGATCTTCGACTGCCCCACGGTAGTGAGCTGGATCAGCCGCTGGGTGACGCTGTATCCCGGCGACCTGATCTATACGGGCACGCCGCAAACCACCCGCAAGATGAACCCGGGCGACGTGGTGGAAGTGGAGATCGAGGGCGTCGGGGTGCTGCGGAACCGGGTCGAGTGAAGCGCGGTCTGTTTCTCACCTTCGAAGGCATGGACGGGTGCGGCAAGAGCACCCAGATGCGGCGCCTGGTGGACCGGCTGCGCGGGATGCGGAAAACGGTGCTGGAGACCGCCGAACCGGGCGGCACACCCATCGGCGTGCAGATCCGGCGCATCCTGCTGGCCGCGGCCAACCAGGAGCTCTCGCCCACCGCCGAACTGCTGCTGTACTTCGCCGCCCGGGCGCAGAACGTGGACCAGTGGATCGAGCCGGCTCTCGAGCGCGGTGAGATCGTGATTGCGGACCGGTTCACGGATTCCACGATGGTGTACCAGGGCTGCGGGCGGGGGCTGGGCGCGGAAACCGTGCTGGCGCTCGACCGGATCGCCTGCCGGGGCCTTCAGCCGGACCTGACGCTGCTATTGGATATCGACCTGGAGACCAGCCTGGCGCGGGCGCGCGCGCGCAACGCGGCAGCAGCGCACAACGAGACGCGCATGGACGAGCAGTCGGTGGAGTTTCACCGTCAGGTGCGGGAAGCCTACCTGGCGCTGGCGGAGCGGGAGAAGCAGCGCATCCGGGTGATCGACGGACGCGCCGCGCGGGACGAGGTGGAAGCCGCCATCTGGCGGGTGGTGCGCCCGTATGTCCTTTGAGCATTTCTGGGGCAACGCGCACATTACCCGCGCCCTGGGGCAGATGGTCGCGAGCGGGCGGCTGCCGCAGACGCTGCTGTTTGCCGGGCCGGAAGGCGTGGGCAAGGCTACCCTGGCGCGGCGCCTGGCGGCCGGACTTCTGGGGCACGCCGAGCAGATCGAGCAGGACGATCAGAGCCTGGCGCACAACCTGGAGATCGTGGCCGAGCGGGAGCGCTGGCCGGCGGACCGCCGCAACGAGGATCCCCTGCTGTTTGCCAGCTACCCGGACTTCGTGACCTTCGCGCCGGATGGCCCTCTGCGCCAGATTTCCATCCAACAGACGCGGCTGCTCAAGGAGCGCGCCCCGTTCAAGCCCATGCGCGGCGACCGCCGGGTGTTCCTGATCGACCACGTGGACCGGGCCAACGACCAGGCGGCTAACTCGCTGCTGAAGACCCTGGAAGAGCCCCCGGACCACCTGCTGCTGATCCTGACCGCGGAGAACGCCTATGACCTGCTGCCCACCATCCGGTCGCGCGCGGTTCCCTTCCAGTTCGCTCCTCTGGCGGACGAGGAGATGCGGGTCTTCGCACGCCAGCGAGGATTGGAAGACGCCGAGCGGCGCATTACGCTGGCCGGCGGAAGCCCGGGCGTAGCGGTTTCACTCGACTTGGAGGCCTATGATAACCGGCGCTCCGCCATGCTGGCGTTGCTCCAGGCGGCGGCGGGCCTCACGTCTTTCAGCGCCTGGATCCCGTACTCAGAGGCCATCGGGCGGAGCCGGAGCGAGAAGCTGGAGCAGCACCTGAAAGTGCTGTACGGCCTGCTGCGCGACTTACTCATCCTGCGCGAATCGGGCGGGGAGATTCGCAATCGTGATGTGCGGCGGGAGCTGGAAGCCATCGCCGGCAAGCTCACCTTCGCCTGGCTGCGGGCCGCCGTGAAACGGGTGGACGAGATCGCCATGCTGGTGCGGCGCAATATCCAAAAGACCATCGCGCTGGATGCTTTGATCCTGGAATTACGCAACCAGCCTGGAATATCGTGACAAAACATACAAATCACTGCTGTCCCACGGCGTAATTCTCCCTTATTGAGAGTATAATCGACACAATTTCAGTTGTTTTTGGGGGGCTGCGACCTATGATACGAGGACTTTGTCGTCTTTTGGGTTCGAGTGTCGTTCTGCTTTTGCTTTGCTCCGCGTTCTGCCTGGCACAGGAGTACCGCGGAAGGATCGAGGGGATCGTCACGGACCAGACCAAGGCCGTGATTCCGGGCGCGACGGTGACGCTGCTCAACATCAAGACCGGAATTAAGACGGTTCGCCAGACCAGCGATACCGGCCTGTACCTTTTCGACCTGGTGGATCCCGGAACTTACACGGTCACGGTCGAGGCGGCCGGATTCAGTAAGTTCACCCAGGAAAACATCGTGGTACAGACGCGCGGCGACGTGACGGTGAACGCCAGCCTGGCCACCGGGACGGTGCAGGAGAACGTCACCGTGGAAGCCACGCCGGTGGCTGTACAGTTTAATACCACCAACCAGGACATGACCATCGATTCTACGATGGCGCAGGAAACGCCCCGGTTTGACCGTAACCCGTTCAAACTGAGCCTGCTCGCGCCGGAAGCCATCAACACGCGCGGCGAAGTGCTGCCTTTCCTCTCCTGGTCAGCCAACAGCGTGGACCTGGGGGGCGGCACCAACCTCAAGAACGACCTGCAGATCGACGGCAGCCCGGTGGGCATGGGCCACAAGTTCAGCTACCCGCCCAACATGGATGCCGTCCAGGAAGTCATCGTTTCGCAAAACAGCGTGGACGCCGAGCAGGGGCATAGCGCAGGCGGCGTGATCACCATGACCACCAAAGCCGGCACCAACGAATGGCATGGCGACGCCTTTTATCTGGGGCGGTATCCCTGGCTGGACGCCGAGGCGGACCGCACCCGCTTCAGCTTGAACGCGCAGCGCCAGCACACCATCGGTGGCACGCTGGGCAACCCCATTAAGAAGAACAAGCTCTTCAACTTCTTCTCGATCGAGTACTGGAAGGTGGGCTCGCCGGGCAGTTATGTGACCACGGTGCCCACCAGCCTGGAGCAGCAGGGCAATTTCTCCCAGTCCTACAACATTAACGGCGGCATCCGCAGCGTCTACGACCCCTTCACCACGCAGGTCCGCCCGGACGGCTCGGTGTCGCGCACGCCCTTCCCGGGGAACATCGTGCCGGCGAGCCGCTTCGATCCCTTGTCGGTCTCCTTCATGAAGAACTTCTGGGCTCCCAACAATCCCGGCGACAACATTACGGGAGTCAATAACTTCAAGAAAGGCTACGTGGATTCGTGGAAGTATGTGAACTTCGCCGACCGCGTGGATTACAACATCAACGATAAGTGGAAGGTCTACGGCCGGGTGGGTTACTACCACACCACGGACATCGCCGGGAACCCTACTCCGAATAGTTCGCCCCTGTACCAGCCGACGGGCTCCTACCGCACGGCCACGCAGGTGGCGGGGGATGCCGTTTGGACCATCAACGCGCGGACGGTGGCGGAGTTCCACGGCGACTACCATAACGTGGCGGACGCCTACGTCTCGACTCCCCTGGGTTCCAACGGCTGGCAGCAGTTCTGGCCCAACAGCAACTGGTTTCAGCCCTATTTCGAGAACTCTCCCGGCCTGCCGGTGTACTATCCGGACCTGGTGATCGGTGGCGCGGGGTACGGCGGGCGCGGCTTCTACTGGGACCAGCGGCCCAAAGGAGAGGCGTTCAGCGGCAAGATCTCGCAGCAGCGGGGTTCGCACTACCTGAAAGCCGGTCTGGAGTTTCGCCGGAGCTGGGGCCCGGTTTTCGTTTCCAACACCTCGCAGTTCTTCTTCAACACGGCCGTGACGGCGGATACGTTCAGCAATCCGAACACGGCGCTGGTGGGCGATCAATGGGCCACTTTCCTGCTGGGCGCGCTGGACAACCAGACGGAGATGGTGGGCGGGCCGGTGCCGGTGCCGATCACCAATTTCTGGGGTATGTTCATCCAGGACGACTGGAAACTCAATTCCCGGATCACCCTGAATCTCGGCCTGCGCAACGAGTACGAAAGCGCCTGGCACGACGCCGCCCACAACCTCTCGCAAGCTATGGATCTGACGGCGCCCGTGCCGGAGATGCAGCAGAATCCGCCGCCCATGCCGGCGCTGGCCACCCAGTTGGTCGGCGGCCCGAATTTTTACCAGTGGACGGGCGCCTGGAGGTTCACCACCTCCGGCCACCCGGGCATGTGGGATCCGCCGGCTCTGGCGCTGGCGCCGCGCATAGGCGCGGCCATCCGCATCGACGATAAGACGGCTCTGCGCGTGGGCTACGCGCGCTACGTGATCCCCACCGAATACAACTTCACGGCGGCGCCGGTGGCGGGCTTCGAGGACATCAACTTCCTGGAGCCGCCCTTCTTCGGCATGACCGGCTACCAGTTCGCCGCCCCGCTGCTGAACGGCGTCCCGCAGGAGACTATCTCCAACCCGTTCCCGGCCAGCAACCCATTGTTGCCGAACTTCGGCCCGGTGAACGGAAAAGCGCTGGGAACCAATGTGGGCCGGGGCGGGGAAAACCTGCTGTGGTACCCGCAGAATTTCCAGAAGGCTTACAACGACCGCATCAATATCAACTTCCAGCGCCAGTTGCCGCAGGGCTTCGTGGCGGGCGTCACCTGGTTCATGAACTTCGGGCATCAGCACTATACCAAAGAGCTGAACGCCATCAACCCCAGCATCTACCAGCAATACGCCAACAACAGCAATTTCCTGAACCAGACGGTGGCCAATCCCTTCTATCATTATCTGAACACCACGCTGATTCCCGGCCCGCTCTACAACCAGCAGCAGGTTCCGCTCTCCTCGCTGCTGGTGCCGTATCCGCAATACGGCCCCTTGTACGAGATCGGGGCGTGCTGCGCGGGGGAGCGCTACAACCAGCTTCAGTTGAAGGTGCAGAGGGCCTTCGCCAACGGCTTCAACTTCCTGTTCACGTACGTGTATATCCGGGAGCGGTCGGAAATCAATAACTTCAACGACCTGACGTATTACACCAACGCCTTCCAGTGGCAGGACAGCAACCAGCCGCGCCACCGCCTGAACATTCTGGGCACCTACGAGCTGCCGATCGGCAAGGGGCGCAAGTACCTCGCCTCGGCCCCCCGCGCGTTGGACGCCCTGGTGGGCGGCTGGAAGATCACGCCGGTGCTGCAATTCATCTCGGGCGACTTCCCGCAATTCGGAAACATGCTGGTTACGGGCAACCCCTGCGTCTCCTCCCCGACTCCGCAAGCCTGGTTCAACACCTCCGTGTTCAAGCCGATACCGACCAACACCTACGTGCTGCGGAGCAACCCGCTGCAATACGACTGTCTGACCGGGCCGAGCTTTTGGGATCTGGACGCCAATCTGGCCAAGGAGTTCCGGCTATTCGAGCGATTCCGGGCGGAGCTGAAGATGACCGCGTACAACGCCTTGAACAACTTGAACCGGGCCGATCCGGTGACAAACATCTACTCCTCCACGTTCGGGCAGGCCCTCTACCAGGGCTCTCCGGGAGGCACTTTCGGAGCGCAGGGAGGCACGGCGGCGTACGTCAGCGGCCGGCAGGTGGAGCTGAGCTTTAAAATATTCTGGTGAGGCTGGCCCGGGGGGCCAGCCTTTACCCGGAATGTTTTCTCTCAGCCGCCGCAGCCTGCTCGCTTTCCTGATCCCGCCGGCCGGCCGCCTGTTCGGCCAGGCGTCCCGGCCAGGGCAGGGCATGGCCTCGCGCGGCGTGCAGGCAGCGCGCCGGCGCAAGTTTTCCGGGCTGCCCTTTGCGGCCCGCTTCACGGACGTCGCCGCGCAGGCTGGACTCACGCGGCCGGTGATCTCTGGCCACCCGCGCCACGCTGATTACGTCATCGAGGCCATGAGCTGCGGCGCGGCCTTTCTCGATTACGACAACGACGGCTGGCTGGATATCCTGGTGCTCACTGGCTCCCGGTTCGGGGACCCGCCGCGTGACGCCTCCAACCGGCTCTACAGAAACAACCGCGACGGCACGTTCAAGGACGTGACCGAAAAAGCCGGCCTGTTTCGCACCGGATATTTCTACGGCGTCACCATCGGCGACTACAACAACGACGGCCAGGAAGACATCTTCCTCACCGGGTGGGGGCAGAACGTTCTCTACCGCAACAACGGCGACGGCACGTTCACCGACGTCACCGCCCAGGCGGGGCTGCGGAACTCCAAACCGCGGTTCGGCACCGGGTGTGCGTTTGTGGATTACGACCGCGACGGCCGGCTGGACCTGTTCGTGGCCAACTACGTCACCTTCGACCAGGCCACTGTGCCGCGCGCGGGCCACTCGAACGACTGCAACTCACAGGGGGTATTTTGCGGTCCGCGCGGCCTGCCCTACGGATCGCATTCGCTATATCACAACGAGGGCGACGGCACTTTCCGGGACGTCACCGCGGCCTCCGGGATCGGCAAGACGGACGGAGGATACGGCCTGACGGTGACGGCCGCGGACTTCGACAACGACGGCTGGCCGGACATCTACGTGGCCTGCGATTCCACGCCCAGCCTGTTCTTCCACAACAACCGCGACGGAACCTTCACCGAGCAGGGTCTGGAACGCGGCGTGGCGCTGAGCGATGATGGCATGGAGCAGGCGGGCATGGGGGTGGCGATTGGGGATTTCCGGCTGGAGGGCCGGCTGGACATCCTGAAGACGCACTTCGCCCAGGATACGCCCGCTTTGTACTTAAACGATGGCAAGGGCGGCTTTTCGGATCTCACGCTGCGCTCCGGCCTGGCGGTGGAGACGCGCTACGTCTCCTGGGGCGCCGGTGCGCCGGATCTGGACAATGACGGCTGCCCGGACATCTTCTGGGTGACGGGCGGCATCTATCCGGAGGAGCAGGAACGTTACCGCACGCCGCGGGTGATCTTCCGCAACCTGGGCAACGGACAGTTCGAGGAACTGCCGGCGGAACTGGCCGGGCCGGCGATCGAAACGCCGCACTCCAGCCGCGGCTGCGCCTTCGGGGATTTCGATAACGACGGCGACGTGGATGTGCTGGTGATCAACCACAACGAGCCGCCTTCGCTGCTCCGCAATGACCTGCCGGGCGGCCATCACTACCTCAAGATCCGGCTGACGGGCGTCCAGTCCAATCGCAGCGCCATCGGCGCGCGGGTGCTCGTGCGCTACGGCGGCAAGGTGCAGGCGCAGGAAGTGCTGAGCCAGTCTTCGTATCTTTCGGTGAACGATCCCCGCCTGCACTTCGGCCTGGGGACGGCCACGCGGGCGGACGTCGAGATCCGCTGGCCGCTGGGCCGCGTGGAGAAGCTGGCGGGCGTGGAGGCGGACCAGTTGATCCACGTGACCGAGGGCGCGGGAATCACGCACAGGGCCAGGTTCCGGGGGCAACCGTGAGGTTTGCGCTGGCGGCCGCCCTGGTCTGCGCCGCGGCGCTCGCGGCCGAGCGGCCCCCGGTCGAGGAGGCCTGGGACCTGGTGGCCAAGGGGAACCGCCCGGAAGCCGTCCGCCTGCTCCGCAAGATCATCCAAAGCAATCCGCGGGACGCCGACGCGCGCCTTCTGCTGGGCAGCCTGCTGCAGGAGGCCGGGCAACGCGACGAATGCCTTGAGCAACTGCATGCGGCCGTGCAACTGCGGCCGAACTCGGCCGAGGCGCAGAACGCGCTGGGCGAGGCCTACACCACCTTCGGGGAGTCCCAGAAGGCCCGGGGGCCGTTCGAGCGGGCGGTGGCCCTCGATCCGCGCCTGGCCGCGGCTCGCGTCAACCTGGGCCTGCTGCTGCTGGAGGCCGGCGATGCCAAGGCGGCCGTCATCCACCTGGACCGCGCCATCGCGCTTCTGGGCCACAGCCAGGATGCCGCCTACCCGCTTTACCTCAGGGCCAAGATTTACAGCGAGCACGAGCAGACGGACAAGGCCGCCGCGGCGCTGGCCGAGGCGGTGTCCCTGCGGCCGGATTTCGGCGAGGCGTGGAGTGACTTGGGCAACGCCCGCAAGACGCTGGGGGACGATGCCGGGGCGATCGCCGCCTTCCGCCGCGCGGTGGAGATCAACCCGGAGGATGCGGTGGCCCAGACGCGCCTGGGAGCCGCCTACCTGGCCCAGGGCAAAGCGCACCTGGCGGTGCCGTGCTTTCAGGCCGCCGTGCGGCTCGCGCCGTCCGACCAGTCCGCCCTCAACGGCCTGCAGCGCGCTTTGCGCGAGGACGGCCAGGAGCAGCAGGCTGATGAAGTCAAGAAGAAGCTGACCGAACTGCTGCGCGCCAAGGACAAGGCGGACCAGAACGCGCTGGCCGCTATCCGCATCAACAACCAGGGCGCGGACCTGGAAAAGAGCGGCCACCTGCGTGCGGCGCTGGAAAAATACCGCGCGGCGCATGAACTGGATCCCAATCACGTGGGCATCCAGGTGAACTACGCCGTGGCGATGCTGCGCCTGGGCCAGTGGAAGGACGGGCTGGCCCTGCTGCGCGACGCCGCGCGCCGCCAGCCCGGAGACGCCGTGCTGAAAGCCGCACTGGAGGACGCGCTGACACAGGCCCCGGTGGAATTCGGCGGCAAAGGCCAGACGCGCTCTCCGGGCGCCCGCGGCGGCGCCAGGTATTGAAGGGCCGGCGGGCGGCGGCCTCAGGCCAGCACGCTCTCGAGCGTGGTAAAGAACTCCGGGAAGGAGACGGACGCGGCGCCCGCCTGGCGAATGGCGGAAGGGGCATCGGCGCGCAGCGCAGCCACGGCGAAGGCCATGGCGATGCGGTGGTCGCCGAAGGAATTGTGAGTTTCCGGGAAGCGTGCGTGACGCAGGCGTAGCCCGTCCTGTTAGGTTCAGTCAGGCTCCGGCGGCGCCTGATCGTGAACCAGGAAAGCGGACCACCGATCCCTGAGGCGATCATGCAATTGCGGCGCCGGTTGGATCGATTTCGCAGCACCGGCGTATAAGGAACACGTCTCGGGAACTAAATCAGCAGTCCTGGTGTCAAAACCCGCTGGGGGGGCGCCATGACTATGCTGCGCGCGATCAGCCTTTTCCTGCTAGCCGCATTCGCGCATTGCGCCGGAATCGCGCCGGATTTGCCCGCGCCCACCGGCCCGTATTCCGTGGGACGCGTTTCCTTCCACTGGGTGGATGCGAAGCGCCCCGATGCAGACGGCCCGCGTGAGTTGCGGGTCTATATCTGGTATCCCGCCGCTACCCCGAAGAGTCCGGCTCAAGCATCGGCATATGCCAGTTACCTGCCAGGTGTGGAGCAACTCAAATCCAGCGCCGCCGCGCGTTCACTCTCCAATCTCTTCGGCCCCAGTTGGCCGCTCATCGCATCGGACAGCTTGCCATCGCACTCCTTGTCAAACTCTCCGGCCGCCGGCGGTGAGAAGTTACCCATCCTGATCTTTTCCCCTGGTGGTGGCGTCACCGCGATTGCATACGCCACGCAATTGGAGGATCTTGCCAGCCATGGCTATCTGGTCGCAGGAATCGAACACACCTTCGATGCGCCCGCCGTCGTATTCCCGGATGGACGCGTAGTAACCGCCTCCGATGACTACTGGGCACGCCTGCCCCACGACGCGGCCGATCCGGACGGTTTAGAAAAGGCGATTGTCGAGACGCGAGCTGCCGACATCATGTTTGTCATCGGCGAGCTTGCCGATCTGAAGAACGACCGCGCTTCGCTCTTCCATTCGCGATTGGACCTCAATCGCATCGGAGTTTTCGGCCACTCACGGGGTGGACGCGCCGCGGCCCGCGTGTGTCAACTCGACAAGCGGGTCAAGGCCTGCCTCAATGAGGACGGCAGCATGGCGTGGCAGCCGTTCTGGCTGGATTCTTCCGGCCGCAGTATGGACCAACCGTTCATGATGCTCGACCACTTGGACGCGGAGTTGCCGGATGACGTGTTCCGGAAAATGGGTGCCACCCGCGAGCAGTATGTCCAACGCCGCTCCGCCCGCCAGGCTGAGGCCCGCGAGAAATTCTTCGGCACAGTCACAGGCGGGAGCTATCACGTCACGATTCAAATTCCGGGGATCTCCCATAATAGTTTTTCCGACGTCCGCATGCTCGGCCGCCCCGACGCCGGGACCATCAATTCATGGCCCAAAGACGTCCGGGCCGCCACGCCGAATGCGCGCATTCTCAACCGGATCGCGGAACTGGCACGCGCGTTTTTCGATAAGACGCTTCGCGGAATGGCCGCGCCCGCCCTTGATCCTGGGCGCGCTCCTACAAAGGAAATACAAATCGAGCGGTTCGGCGCGGCTGCCAAATGATCTCTCCGGCGGGGCAATGCACCGTTCGGCCAAAAGCGCCGGAAAAAAAGCGGCTGTCCTCTGTTGAACCTCCTCCCACGCCTGATCGACGGCCATAGGTAGGCGCGCCCGGAACATTTTCAGCCTTGTGCGTGGCCAAAAACGCCTCCCGATTTCGCCTTCTGGGAAGCCGTTTTCTGGGCGTCTCGGAACGTCACCCAACCATGGCGGAGTGTTTCGCGACCGAGCCGCGCCAGCCGCTACAGAAGGGCCGGCGGGCGGCGGCCTCAGGCCAGCACGCTCTCGAGCGTGGTAAAGAACTCCGGGAAGGAGACGGACGCGGCGCCCGCCTGGCGAATGGCGGAAGGGGCATCGGCGCGCAGCGCAGCCACGGCGAAGGCCATGGCGATGCGGTGGTCGCCGAAGGAATCGAACTCGGCGGCACGGAAGCGCTGGCGCCCGGGGATCACCAGGCCATCGGGCAGTTCCTCGGCCGGAACGCCCATGCGGCGCAGATTTTCGGCCACCGTGGCAATGCGGTCGGTCTCCTTGATACGCAGTTCGCCGGCGTCGCGGACGGTCAGGCCTTCCTCGCTGGCGGCGCCCAGCACGGCCAGCACGGGGATCTCGTCGATCAAGGCCGCGGTGAGCTCCTTTTCGATCACGCCGCCGCGCACGGACGAGTGCCGCACCAGCAGGTCCCCCACCAGTTCGCCGTTGCGGTTTTCGAGATCCAGGATGCGGATATCGGCGCCCATGCCCTTGAGAAAGTCGAGCAGCGCGGAACGGGTGGGGTTGAGTCCCACGCCGCGGATGGTGAGGCTAGATTCCGGCAGCAGCAGGGCCGCGACCAGGAAGAAGGCGGCCGAGGAAAGGTCCGCCGGCACGGCCAGGTCGCGGCCCTCCAGGCGCGGCCCGCCCTGCACGGTGATCACTTTCCCGCGCACGGTGAGATCCGCGCCGAATTCCCGAAGCGCGATTTCGGTATGGTCGCGGGAGCGCATCGGCTCGCGCACCGTGGTTTGGCCCGCGGCGTAAAGCCCGGCGAACAGGACGCAGGTCTTCACTTGCGCGCTGGGCACCGGCAGGGTGTAGTCGATGGGGGCGAGCGGCCCGCCCTGAATTTCGATCGGCGGAAACTTGCCTTCCCGCGCGGAGATGACGGCGCCCATTTGTGAGAGCGGCTGGATGATGCGCTGCATGGGCCGGCGGGAGAGCGATTCATCGCCTGCGATCCGGCTGCGGAAGGGCTGCGCCGCCAGGATGCCCGAGAGCATGCGGATGGTGGAGCCGGAGTTGCCCGCGTCCAGATCCGCCTGGGGAGCGCTCAGGCCGCGCAATCCGCGCCCCGCGATCACGACTTCCGTGCCCTGCCGCTCGACGCGCGCGCCCAGAGCCTCGACCGCGCCGAGCGTGGACTGGCAATCGGCCCCCGTCGAGTAATTCCGGATGCGCGTCCTGCCTTCGGCGATGGACGCAATCATGGCATAGCGGTGCGAAATGGATTTGTCGCCGGGCAGGGAAATAGAGCCGGACAAAGAACGGGCTGGGGAAATCTTCTGCATGAAGAATCCCCATTGTAACGTGGCGGCTGTTACGCGCCGACGGACACGAGGTCGGAAGCGACGCGGAACAAGCGCGGGGGACGGTAGGGCTGGAAACGGTAGCCGATGCCGAAGATGGTCTCGATGTACTGGTCGGCGTAGTCCCCCAGCTTTTTGCGCAGGCGGCGGATGTGGACGTCCAGCGTGCGCGTCTTAATCTGCGTGCTGTATCCCCACACGCGCATCAGGAGCGCCTCGCGGGTCACGATTTCGCCCGCGTTTTGCACCAGCAGGGCCAGCAGATCGTATTCCTTGCGGGTGAGCCGCATGGGGGCCAGGTCCAGCCGGGCAGTCTTATGTTGGAAATCCAGGTCCAGGTGTGCGTCCTGATACCGTTCCGTGGGGATGATGGCGGCGGAAAACGTTCCCATCCAAAACCTCCTGAATTCTGCGACTAAGGCGAATGTACGGCTTTGCCGCACAGCGTTGGTGGAGGAGTTGTAAAAGTTTTGTAAAAGGTGTTAACGCGGATCAGTCGATGACGAACGGTCCGGCCTTGGCCACGCGCAGCTCGCGCTCGTTGCCGTCAAAAGCGTTGATCCGCACCTTGATGGCGCGCGGGGGCGCGTCCACTTCGAAGCGGAAAACGGCTTCTTTGCCGGGCTCCAGCAGTTCCTCGTCGATGGCGTTTTTCTGGGTGGTCAGCAGGGTGCCGTCGGAATCCAGAAAGTCGAAGGCCAGGGTGAGCGAAGAGATGGCTTTCTCGCCGGTGTTGCGCACCCGGCCGTCCAGGGAGATGCGGTCCTCGTTGTGGCGCGCGCTGGCCGCCAGCACCTCGAGATCCGGGGGTTTCGGCGCTTTGCGCATGGCATCGGCGGCGCACATGGACACCGCCAGGGCAACCACAGCAAGCAGGCGAGACCTCATTGGGCACAGTGTACCAAAGCGGGGCGGTTCCAAGACCGCCGGCGAAGCGGACTTCAGCCTCCCGGTAGGGGTGTGCCATAATAGCGGCTTCGCGCTTCCGGACATTTGAGACGGCGTGAGAGAGCGGAAGATACCGCTCCCTGACGGTCGCGGCTCGGTTACGAGGGTCTCGGGTTGGCGGATTGTTGCCGCGCCGCGACGTCGTCCCGCGCTTCCTTGCAGGCAATGCACATGAGCGAGAAGATCAGCAGGAGGGCCATGGTGGCGGGTCCGGCAGCGCTGGCCGCGGCGGGCGCGCCGGCGGCTGCGGTTGCCCGAAACCTGGTCATCTCCAGCGCCAATGGCCTGCGGGCGTGCGCCCGGGCCATGGAGATCCTCAAAAGCGGCGGCGATACGCTGGACGCGGTGGTTGCGGGAGTGAACATCAACGAGGAGGACCCCGAAGACACCTCTGTGGGCTACGGTGGGCTGCCGAACGAAGACGGCGTGGTGGAACTCGACGCCAGCGTGATGCACGGTCCCACGCGGCGCGCGGGCGCGGTAGCCTCGCTGCGCAACATCAAGACGCCCTCCAAAGTGGCCAAAGCGGTCATGGAGCAGACCGACCACGTCATGCTGGTAGGCGAGGGCGCGCTGCGTTTCGCGCGGGCCATGGGATTTCCGGAGTACGATCTGCTGACCGAGAAGGCGCGCATCGCCTGGCTCACCTGGAAGCAGTCGCTCAAGGACCCGCAGGGGCACAACAACTGGACCGACGGGCTGGACGCGCCGCGCGAGAAAAAACTGGGGCTGCGGCGGATGTTCCCCGGCGTGGACGACCGCACGCTGGCATGGGCCTGGCAGGTGGCCCTCCATCCACCCACGGGTACCATCAATTGCCTGGCTTTGAACGCGCGGGGCGAGATGTCGGGCGTCACCACCACCAGCGGTTTGGCGTGGAAAATCGCCGGGCGGGTGGGAGATTCGCCGCTCATCGGCGCGGGCGTGTATGTGGACCAGGATGTCGGCGGCGCCGGCTCCACGGGCCGCGGTGAGGAAAACATTCGGATCGCCGGCGCCCACACGATCATCGAAAATATGCGGCACGGCATGGAGCCGCGGGAAGCGTGCCTGGACGCCTTGCAACGCGTGGCCCGAAACTTCGATAATGATGTTTCCAGACTCGCGCAATTTGATTTGAACTTTTACGCGCTGCGCAAAGACGGCCGGTACGCCGGCGCGTCTCTGTGGAGCGGTCCGCTGCGGAACGGTAAGGTATCACCCAGGCAGTTTGTGGTCAACGACGGCGGAGACAGCCGCCTGGAACCGTGTGTCTACCTTCTGGAGCGGAAGTCCGCGTGACGGAGGGCCGGCTCATCGCCGCGGTTGGGTGTAATCGCACGCATCGTGCGGGCCGTGGCGGCGTGCGGCGTATAAAATAGAACTCAACGGCTTTTCTTCCGGAATCCTGGCAGGTTGAAACTGGAATCACGGATAAAAACCAACTCAGAGGGGAGCGCCGCTGTTTTCCTGATGTCAACGAAAATTTTGAGTGAAGCATTTCGGCGGACGGGGAGGAACCTGTCTTCCGCAGCAGGAAGGCTTGGGGCTTAGGGCAACCAGATGGCCCAGATTTTTCACCACAGCACCAATACCTTCTCGAAGATGACCATTTTCGGGTCGGTGTTCGCATTGGGATTCCTGACATGGGCATTATCGGAACTCAACCGGTCCAGCTACGCGACGCGGGAAAACGTCGTGCGGGATCAGCCAGTGCCCTTCAGCCACACACATCATGTCGCGGGCGTGGGCCTGGACTGCCGGTACTGCCACACCACGGTGGAGGACTCTTCCTTCGCCAACATTCCGCCCACCAAGACGTGCATGAACTGTCACTCGGAGATCTGGAACACGAGTCCCATGCTCGAACCGGTGCGCGCCAGTTTCCGCACGGGTGAGTCGATCTCCTGGACGCGCGTCAACGATCTGCCGGACTTCGTCTACTTCAATCACAGCATCCACGTCAACAAGGGGATCGGCTGCGAGAGCTGTCACGGGCGGGTGGACCGCATGCCGCTGACCTACCAGGCGGGCTCGCTGCAGATGGAGTGGTGTTTGAACTGCCACCGCAACCCGGCGGCCTACATCCGGCCGCGGCAGTACATCACCACCATGGGCTACCAGTATCCGCCCAATCAACTGGAGGTGGGCCGGGAACTGATGCGCGAGTACAAAGTCCAGGACGTCCGCACGCTAACCAGTTGTTCCACGTGTCATCGATGAGCAAGAAACCAGAAAAACTAGACCTGGCTGCCATTCGGAAGCGGCTGGAGAACACGCGCGGCCGCACCTTCTGGCGCAGTTTGGAGGAGTTGGCCGGGAGCGAAGACTTCGAGGAGATGATGCACCGGGAGTTCCCGCGCTATGCCTCGGAGTGGGAAAGCGTCGAGGAGCGGCGGAACTTTCTCAAGCTCATGGGAGCTTCGCTGGCGCTGGCGGGACTCACGGCCTGCACGCGGCAGCCCACCGAGCACATCATGCCCTACGTCCGGCAGCCGGAAGACCTGGTCCCGGGCAAGCCCTTGTTCTTCGCCACGGCCATGCCGTTGAGCGGAATCGCCACGGGTCTGCTGGTGGAGAGCCACGAAGGGCGGCCCACCAAGGCGGAGGGCAATCCCGATCATCCCGGCAGCTTGGGCGCGTGCGACGTCTTCTCGCAGGCCTCGGTGCTGGGGCTGTACGATCCGGATCGCTCGCAGGCGCTGACCTTCGAGGGCGAAATCCGCTCCTGGGGCGGGTTCACCACGGCGCTGCGCGGGGCCCTGGACACGCAGAAGGGCAAGCAGGGTGCGGGCCTGCGCATCCTCACAGAAACGGTCTCCTCGCCCACCCTGGCCGACCAGATCCGCGGCGTGCTGACGAGCTTTCCGCAGGCCAAGTGGCACCAGTGGGAACCGGCGGGAGCGCATTCCGCGCGGTCCGGAGCGCAGTTGGCTTTTGGCCAGCCAGTTCACACCTACTACAACCTCGAGAATGCAGCCGTGATCGTCTCGCTGGATGCGGACTTCCTGGCCAGCGGGCCGGGCAGCCTGCGCTACGCGCGGCAGTTCGCCATGCGCCGGCGCGTGGAGGGCGGGCGCACGGAGATGAACCGCCTGTACGTGCTCGAGCCGTTCCCGAGCGCCACGGGCACTAAGGCCGACCACCGCATGCCGGTGAAGGCCGCCGAGGTGGAGGCCTTCGCCTGGGCCCTGGCCAAGGGCCTGGGGGTGGATGTCGGCGCGCAGGCGCCCTCCAGCGCGGCCTTTGCCAAGTGGGGCGGCCCCATCATCCGCGACCTCCAGAACCATCGCGGCGCGGGGCTGGTCATCGCCGGCGAGCAGCAGTCTCCAGCCGTGCATGCCCTGGCGCACGCCATGAACCAGGCGCTGGGCAACACTGGCAAGACGGTCTTCTACACCGACCCGGTGGAAGCCAATCCGGTGGACCAGGTGGCGTCCCTGCGCGACCTGGTCAAGGACCTGGACGCCGGCGCGGTGGATCTGCTGCTGATCGTGGGCGGCAACCCGGTGTTCACCGCTCCGGTGGAACTGGGCCTGAAGGACCGCCTCAAGAAGGCCAAGCTGCGCGTGCACCTGGGGCTGTACGAGGACGAGACCTCCGCGGTTTGCCAGTGGCACCTGCCGGAAGCGCACTTCCTGGAAGCCTGGAGTGACGCGCGGGCTCTCGACGGCACGGTGAGCATCATGCAGCCGCTGATCGCGCCCCTGTATCGTGGCAAATCGGCGCACGAAGTCATCACCATGCTGACGGAGACGCCGGAGCGCTCCGGCTACGAGCTCGTGAAGTCCTACTGGCAGAGCCAGCACAAGGGCGCGGATTTCGAGCAGTGGTGGCGCCGCTCGGTGCACGACGGCATCATGGACGGTTCGGCGCTGCCGCCGAAGACCGTGGCGCTGAAGACCGGCTGGGCAGCGGCCGCCGCTCCCCCGAAGCCCGCCGAGGGACTGGAAGTGGTGTTCCGGCCGGACCCCGGCCTGTATGACGGGCGCTTCGCCAACAACGGCTGGCTTCAGGAATTTCCCAAGCCTGTCACCAAGCTGAGCTGGGACAACGCGGCGTTTCTCAGCCCGGCCACTGCCGCGCGCCTGGGACTGAATACGGGCGACCTGGTGGAGTTGCGCTATGGCGGCTGGAAAGTGCGGGCGCCCATCTACGTGCAGCCCGGCCACGCCGACGGCTCGACCACCCTGCACCTGGGTTTCGGCCGCTACCGCTGCGGCCACGTGGGCGACGGTGTGGGTTTCAGCGCCTACGGCATGCGCACGGCGGACGCCCTCTGGCGCGATGCGGGCCTGGAAATGGCAAAGGTCGGCGGCGGCTACCCCTTCGCCTCGGTGCAGAACTTCCACATCCTGGAGCCCGAGCGGCACACCGTGCGCATGGCGGACATCCAGGACTACCGCAAGAATCCCGAGGTGGTCCACGAAGGCGCCGAAGTTCCGCCGCGCTCGCTGACCCTGTATCCGGAGTTCAAATACGAAGGCTATGCCTGGGGCATGGCGATCGACCTGAACGCCTGCACCGGCTGCGGCGCCTGCATGGTGGCCTGCCAGGCGGAAAACAACATTCCCGTGGTCGGCAAGGACCAGGTGCGCCGCGGCCGCGACATGCACTGGATCCGCGTGGACAGCTACTACAGCGGCAGTCCGGAGACGCCTGAAATTTACAACCAGCCGGTTCCCTGCCAGCAATGTGAGAACGCGCCCTGCGAGCTGGTCTGCCCGGTGCAGGCCACCAGCCACTCCAGCGAAGGCCTGAACGACATGGTCTACAACCGCTGCGTGGGCACCCGCTACTGCTCCAACAACTGCCCCTACAAGGTGCGGCGCTTCAATTTCTTCCTGTACTCGGATTACACCACCCCCAGCCTCACGCTGCTGCACAACCCCGACGTGACCGTGCGCAGCCGCGGCGTGATGGAGAAATGCACCTACTGCGTGCAGCGCATCAACTACGCCAAGATCGAGGCCGAGAAACAGAACCGCAGGGTGCGCGACGGCGATATCCAGACCGCCTGCCAGGCCTCCTGCCCCAGCGAGGCAATCGTTTTCGGCGACATCAACGATCCCAACAGCCGGGTCTCGAAGATGAAAGCCGAAAAGCGCAACTACGGCCTGCTGGCCGAATTGAACACACGGCCGCGCACGACCTACCTGGCCACGCTGCGCAATCCCAACCCGGAGATCGAATCATAGGTTTGTCACCATGCCGGACGAACAAGACTTGTTGCAAGCAGAACCGCCCAAGCGCGAAATCATCGGGACCGGGTACACCTTCGGCACCGTCACCGACCAGATCGCGTCGGTCGTTCTGACCAAACGCACGCCGCTGTTCTGGTTCGCCAGCTTCGCGGTGGGATTCGGCCTGCTGCTGGTGTTCCTGTGGTCGGTGGTGCTGCTGCTGGCCAAGGGCGTGGGGATCTGGGGCATCCGTATGCCGGTGGCCTGGGGATTCGCCATCACGAACTTCGTGTGGTGGATCGGTATCGGACACGCCGGCACCCTGATTTCGGCTATTCTGCTGCTGCTGAACCAGCAGTGGCGCAACTCCATCAACCGTTTTGCCGAAGCCATGACGCTGTTCGCCGTGGCCAGCGCGGGCATGTTTCCGCTGCTGCACCTGGGCCGCCCGTGGCTGTTTTACTGGCTGTTCCCGTATCCCAACAGCATGGCCGTCCAGCCGAACTTCCGCAGCCCGCTGGTGTGGGACGTGTTCGCGGTTTCCACTTACGCCACGGTCTCGCTGCTGTTCTGGTTCGTGGGCCTGCTTCCCGACCTGGCCACCCTGCGCGACCGCTCCACGCACCGCCTGCCGCGCTTCCTCTACGGCATCCTGGCCATGGGCTGGCGCGGTTCGGCGCGGCACTGGGCGAGCCATGAAGTCGCGTCCCTGCTGCTGGCCGGCCTGGCCACGCCGCTGGTGCTCTCCGTGCACACGGTGGTGAGCTTCGACTTCACCATCGCCATCGTGCCCGGCTGGCACAGCACTTTCTTCCCGCCCTACTTCGTCGCCGGGGCCATCTATTCGGGCTTCGCCATGGTGCTGGTGCTGGCCATCCCCCTGCGCAAGGTCTACGGGCTGGAAGGCCTGATCACCCTTCGGCACCTGCAAAACTCGGCCAAAGTGCTCCTGGCTACCGGCCTGATCGTGGCTTACTCGTACGTGATGGAGCAGTTCATGGCCTGGTACGGCGGCAACACCTACGAGCAGGCGGCCTTCCTGCACCGCATGACCGGGCCGTACGCCTCGGTCTACTGGTTCCTGGTCTTCTGCAATATCGTGTCCCCGCAGGCGCTGTGGTTTAAGCGCGTGCGCACCAGCGTGCCGGCGCTGTTCACCGTCTCCATGATCGTGCTGGTGGGCATGTGGCTGGAGCGCTATGTGATCATCGTCACCAGCCTGGCGCAGGACTTCCTGGTTTCCTCCTGGGGCATCTTCCAGGCCACCCGCTGGGACTGGGCCACGTACCTCGGCACCATCGGGTTGTTCCTGTTCCTGTTCTTCCTGTTCATCCGTCTGCTGCCCATGATTTCGATCTTTGAAGTCCGGACCCTGCTGCCGCAGGCCAAGGTGGAAGAGGAGGTGCGGTAGCCGTGACCAAGACGATCTACGGGATGATGGCGGAGTTCGACACTCCCGGCGCCCTGGTCAACGCCGCCAGGGAGGCGCGCGCCAAGGGCTACCGGAAACTGGACGCCTACTCGCCGTTCCCCATCGAGGAGTTGTCTGAGGCGCTGCACCTGCACAAGAGCCGCCTACCGCTGATCGTGCTGATCGGCGGCATCCTGGGCGGGCTGACCGGGTACCTGATGCAGTATTACGTCACGGTTCTCTACTTCCCCATCAACGTCGCGGGGCGGCCCCTGCACAGTTGGCCGGCGTACATCATCATCACCTTCGAGATGACCATTCTGTTCGCGGCCCTGTCGGCCGTGTTCGGCCTGCTGGCCCTGTGCGGCCTGCCCATGCCGTATCACCCGGTTTTCAACGTTCCCCGGTTTGCGCTGGCTTCGCGCAACCGCTTTTTTCTGTGTATCGAGGCCACCGATCCGCTGTTCGACCGCAAGGCGACGTCGGACTTTCTGGGGACCCTGGAGCCTCGCGAGGTATCCGAAGTTGCGCACTAAGACGATTCCGGCGGGCCTCCTGGCCCTGGCCATCACGGCCTTTACGGCCTGCCGCCAAGACATGCACGACCAGCCCAAATACGTTCCGTTGCGGCCGAGCACATTCTTCGACGACGGCCGATCCGCCCGCCCGCTGGTGGAGGGGACGGTGGCGCGCGGCCACCTGGACGAGGACACGGCCTACTATTCCGGCAAGGTCAACGGCAAGCCCGTGGATACGTTTCCCATGCCGGTGACGCGCCCGGTGCTGGAGCGCGGCCAGCAGCGCTTCAACATTTACTGCGCGCCCTGCCATGACCGCACCGGCAGCGGCCTGGGTATGGTGGTGCGGCGCGGCTACCGCCGGCCGCCCTCCTACCACATCGACCGCCTGCGGCAGGTGCCGCCGGGCTACATCTACGACGTGATCACCAACGGCTTCGGCGCCATGCCGGACTACGCGGCGCAGATTCCCCCGGCCGACCGCTGGGCCATCGTAGCTTATGTGCGGGCGCTGCAATTGAGCCAGCACGCCTCCATCAACGACGTGCCGCCCGAGGAGCGCGCCCGGCTGAGCGGCGGCGCGCCGGCGGCGGGAGGTGGCAGGTGACCGCCTCCACGCATAGCTTCACGGCTCCCGCTGACCTCGAGAAGGGCATTAAGAGCTGGCGCACCAGGGCTCTGGCGGTGGGCGTGGTCGCGCTGGCGGCGGGCGCCGCCGGGGGCCTCGGGAATCCCGATCAATTCTTCCGCTCGTACCTGTGGGCCTATCTCTTTTTCGTGGGCGTCACCATCGGTTGCATGGCCCTCCTGATGCTTCAGTACCTGACGGGCGGAGCGTGGGGTGTGGTGATCCGGCGCCTGTGCGAAGCCGCCACGCGGACCTTCCCCCTGCTGCTGGTGCTGTTCCTCCCGGTGGTGCTAGGCATCTCGCACCTGTATTCCTGGTCGCACCCGGAGGTGGCCGCCGCCGACGAAGCCATCCGGCACAAGCAGGCTTACCTGAATGTGCCCTTCTTCCTGGGCCGGGCTGCCTTTTATTTCCTGGGCTGGATCGTGTTCGCGCTGTTGTTGAACAAGTGGTCCCTGGCGCAGGACACCGAGCCCGGCAGCCGGCAGCAGTTGAAGCTTCAATTGGTGAGCGGGCCGGGCCTGTTGTTCTTCGGGCTGAGCGTCACCTTCATGGCCATCGACTGGGTCATGTCCATCGACCCGCACTGGTCGTCTACCATGTACGGGTTGCTCTTCATCGCCGGCGAAGGGCTCTCTTCCATGGCGTTTCTGATCACCACGCTGGTGATCCTCTCGAGGAGCCGGCCGTTTTCCGAGGTCATTACCCGGCGGCACCTGCATGACCTGGGCAAGCTCATGTTCGCCTTCGTCATGGTGTGGGCCTACTTTTCGTTCTCGCAGTTCCTGATCATCTGGGCGGGCAACCTGCCGGAGGAGATCCCCTGGTATGTGCGCCGCCTGCACGGCGGCTGGGGCTGGGTGGGGCTGGCGCTGGCCGCCTTCCACTTCGCCGTGCCGTTCCTGCTGCTGCTCTCGCGCGACATCAAGCGCAACTACAACCTGCTCACCGCCGTGGCCGTCTGGCTGCTGGTCATGCGCATGGTGGACTTGTACTGGCTGGTGATGCCCGAGTTCCGCAAGGGCGAGTTCGGCGTGAGCTGGATGGATTTTGTGATTCCGATCGGGCTGGGCGGAATCTGGCTGGCGGCGTTCACCTGGCAACTGCCGAAGCGCCCCCTGCTGCCGCCCGGCGAATTGCACCTGGAGGAGGCGTTGGCCCATGGCCGAGATTGATCGCGAGCACCAGCAGCACGCACCGCACGCCAAGGGCGGGTTCGAAGAGCGGGACGTCAACGTCTACGCCGTCACGCGATTCGGCATCGTGCTGTTTCTGGGCCTCATCGTGGCGCTGTTCGGCGTCTGGGGACTGCTCAGCTATTTCGAGACGGAGGCGGGAAAACTGGGCCCGCAGTCGCGCAGCCTGACGGATATCCAAACGCGCACGCTGCCGCCGGAGCCGAGGCTCCAACCCAAGGAATATCAGGATATGCAGGAGCTGCGCGCGGCCGAGGACCAGATTTTGAAAGGCTACGCCCTGCTCGACCCGGATCATGGCGTGGTGCGCATCCCCATCGCCCGCGCCATGGAACTGCTGGCCCAGCGCGGCCTCCCCGTGCGGCCGGCGCTTCCGCCGGCGCCCAACCCGCTCACCGCCGCGCCCACCGAGGCGGGGCTGGGGCCGGTCATGCAGCAGGCCGGCGGACCTCTGGCGCCCGTGCTTCATGTGCCGCCGGTACAGCCGCTGGAGATCAAAGGCGACGGGAGCTTCGAAGACGGGCGGCAGGCGGGCGGACCTCCCACGCCTCCTGAGGATTCTCCGGCCCTGGAATCGCCCGCGCCTCCCGCGCCGGCGGCCTCCGGGACGGCGCAGCAAGGACAAACGAAGTAAATGTATTTGCGATTGACAGGTTGTTTGCTTTTGGCGGCCCTGGCCGCCTCCGCCCAGCCGGGGCAGCCGGCTCCGGCGCAGCCTTCCAACATGCGGGATCCGAACGCCAAACCGGCCCCGCTCCCGGCCGCCCTGCAAGGTGTCGGCATTGACCAACGATTGGACCAGCAGATTCCCCTGGACCTGGTGTTTCGCGATGAAGTGGGGCGCGAGGTCCCGCTTTCCACTTACTTCGGGCAGAAGCCTGTAGTGCTGGCCCTGGTGTATTACCAGTGCCCTATGCTCTGCACCCAGATTCTGAACGGCATGGAAACCAGCCTGCGGGCCGTCTCCCTCGATCCGGGCAGGGATTTCGAGGTGGTCAGCGTGAGCTTCGATCCCAGCGACACGCCCGAGCTGGCCGCCGAGAAAAAGATGAACTACGTGCGGCGCTACGGGCGTCCCAACACCGCCAATGGCTGGCACTTCCTGACCGGCGGCGAAGCCTCCATCAAGGCGCTCACCGACGCAGTCGGCTTCCACTACCGCTACGACCCCAAAACGCACCAGTTCGCGCACGCCAGCGCCATTTACGTCCTGACGCCCCAGGGCCGGATGTCGCGTTATTTCTACGGCGTCGAATATGCCCCGCGCGACTTGCGCCTGGGACTGGTGGAGGCCTCCCAGAACAGAATCGGCAACCCCGTGGACCAGATTCTGCTGTTCTGCTACCACTACGATCCCGCCACCGGAAAGTACGGCGCCATCGCCATGAACATGGTCCGCCTGGGCGGAGCCACCTTCGTGCTCATCTCTGGATCCTTCCTCCTGATCATGTGGCGGCGCGACTTTCGCCGCGACCGCCAGTGGAAGAGGCGCGCATAAGTCATCATGGGAAACCGCTTTCCTTTATTTCCGGTCGAGGCGTCCACGGTGGCCCCTTCCGTGGATCACCTGTTGTTCTACCTGCTGGGCGTCAGCATCTTCTTTACGGTGCTGATCTTCTCGGCGATCTTTTACTTCGCCATCAAGTACCGGCGCCGCTCGGAGACCGAGCTGCCGCCGGAGATCCACGGCTCGACGAAGCTGGAAATCGCCTGGAGCATCATCCCCTTCGGGCTGGCTATGGTCATGTTCGCCTGGGGCGCGAAGGTCTACTTCGAGATCGAGCGCCCGCCGGACGATGCGCTGGACGTTTACGTGGTGGCCAAGCAGTGGATGTGGAAGCTTCAGCATAAGGAAGGGCAGCGCGAGATCAACGAGCTGCATATCCCGCTGGGCCGTGCGGTGAAGCTGACCATGACCTCGCTCGACGTCATCCACAGCTTCTATGTGCCGGACTTCCGGACTAAGCAGGACGTCCTGCCGGGACGCTATACCACCACCTGGTTCAAGCCCACCCGCGTGGGCAAGTATCACCTGTTTTGCGCCGAATACTGCGGCACCAAGCACTCCGGCATGATCGGCTGGGTGTACGTCATGGAGCCGCAGGACTACCAGGCGTGGCTCAGCGGCGGCGCGGGCGGCGGCTCGCTGGCGGAGAACGGCCAGAAGCTGTTTCAGGAACTGGCCTGCGACAACTGCCACCACATGGACGGCCACGGGCGCTGCCCTAGCTTGCAGGGGGTATACGGCAGCAAGGTGCTGCTCACCAACGGCCAGACCGTGGTGGCGGACGACGCCTATGTGCGCGAGTCCATCCTGCAGCCCAACGCCAAGGTGGTCTCGGGCTACCAGTCGATCATGCCCACTTTCCAGGGCCTGGTGACCGAGGAAGGCGTGCTGCAACTGATCGAATACATCAAGTCTCTCAAGACCCAGCCCGGGGCGGCTCCCGCGGCGGCTCCGGCGCGGGGCGGGGTCCAGCCGCCGGCCGGCGGTGCGGCCGCCCAAAGGTAGAACTATGATTACCGCAGCACTAGAAGAACGAGAGCATTATTTAAACGCCAGTTACGGTCTGAAGTCCTGGCTGCTGACCAAGGACCACAAGCGGATCGCGCTGCTCTACCTGGGCACCATCACGCTGTTCTTCGCCCTGGGCGGGCTGTTCGCCACCATGATTCGCATCGAGCTGCTGACGCCCCAGCCGGATCTGGTCTCGTCGGAGACCTACAACAAGCTGTTCACCATGCACGGCGTGATCATGGTGTTCCTGTTCCTGGTGCCGTCGATCCCCGCCACGCTGGGCAATTTCTTCCTGCCCATCATGATCGGCGCTAAGGACTTGGCCTTCCCCAAGCTGAACCTGTTGAGCTGGTACCTGCTGGTGGCGGGCGGGCTGTGCACGCTCGGCGCCATGTTCGCGGGCGGCGTGGATACGGGCTGGACCTTCTATACCCCCTATAGCAGCACGTACTCGAATACCTACGTGATCGCGACGGCGCTGGGCATCTTTATTGCCGGCTTCTCGTCCATCCTCACGGGGCTGAACTTTATCGTGACCGTGCACCGCATGCGCGCGCCGGGCATGACCTGGTTCCGCCTGCCCCTGTTCGTGTGGTCCAATTACGCCACCTCCCTGATCATGGTGCTGGGCACCCCCGTGCTGGCCGTCACGATCTTGCTGGTGGGTTGCGAGCGGCTGTTCCACATCGGCATCTTCGATCCGGCGCTGGGCGGCGACCCGGTGCTGTTCCAGCACATGTTCTGGTTCTACTCGCACCCCGCCGTGTACATCATGGTGCTGCCCGGCATGGGCGTGGTCAGCGAACTGGTGGCCACCTTCTCCCGCAAGCGGGTGTTCGGCTACGGCTTCGTGGCCTTCTCCAGCGTGGCCATCGCGGTGCTGGGCTTCCTGGTGTGGGGCCATCACCTGTTCGTCAGCGGCCAGTCGGTGTACGCCGGCATGGTCTTCTCGTTCCTGAGCTACTTCGTGGCTGTGCCCTCGGCCATCAAGGTCTTCAACTGGACCGCCACGTTGTACAAGGGCTCCATCTCCTATGACACGCCCATGCTGTACGCCTTCGGCTTTATCGGCCTGTTCACCATGGGCGGGCTGACCGGCCTGTTCCTGGCGGCGCTGGGAATCGACGTGCACGTGACCGACACGTATTTCGTGGTGGCGCACTTCCACTACATCATGGTGGGCGGCACGCTCATGGCCTACCTGGGCGGCATGCACTACTGGTGGCCCAAGATGACCGGCCGCATGTATCCGGAAGGCTGGGCGAAGCTCTCGGCGCTGGTGGTCTTCCTGGGCTTCAACCTGACCTTCTTCCCACAGTTCGTTCTGGGCTACCTGGGCATGCCCCGGCGCTACCACGTGTATCCCCCGGAATTTCAGGTGCTGCACGTGATGTCCACCGCGGGCGCTTCCGTGCTGGCGGTGGGATACCTGATGCCGCTGGTGTACTTCCTCTGGTCGCTGCGCTACGGCAAGCTGGCGCCGGCGAACCCCTGGGGGGCCACCGGGCTGGAATGGCAAACCTCTTCGCCGCCGCCCACGCACAACTTCGAGGAGCCGCCCGTGGTGACCCACGAAGCCTACGATTTCGCCGCCCTTCTGGAGGAGGCTCAAGTTGGCTAGCGCCAATCCTCTCGCGCTCCGCGAACAATTCGATACCGCCGCACAGCAGAAGGACGCCTCCGTCCTGGCGATGTGGATCTTTCTGGTGACGGAGATCATGTTCTTCGGCGGCCTGTTTCTGGCGTACACCGCCTACCGCTCCTTCTACCCGGAAGTCTTCGGAGCGGCCAGCCGCACGCTGAGCGCCACCATCGGCGCGGTGAACACCGCCGTGCTGCTCACCAGCAGCTACACCATGGTGCTGGCGGTGCGCGCCGCGCAGAAGGGCAGCCGCAAGGCGCTGATCTGGTTCCTGATCCTGACCATGATCTTCGGCACCGTGTTCCTGGGGGTGAAGGCCTACGAGTGGCACGAGAAGTTCGTGGAGCATCATGTCCCGGGCCCCTCTTTCCACCTGGAGGGCGAGCCGCTGCAGGGGCAGGCGCAACTGTTCTTCTCCCTGTACTTCGCCATGACCGGCCTGCATGCCCTGCACATGGTCGTGGGCATGGGCATCATGACCGTGATGACCTGGCGCGCCTGGCTGGGACGCTTCAACGCCGACTATTACACGCCCATCGACGTGGCCGGGCTGTACTGGCACTTCGTGGACGTAATCTGGATCTTCCTGTTCCCCCTGCTGTACCTGATTGACCGCCACGTGCCGAAATAGCCATGTCCGAGCATATTGATTCCATCAAGACCTATACGCTGATCTTCCTGGCGCTGCTGGCGCTGACGTTCATCACTTCGACCGTCGCCTACATCGACCTGGGGCCGCTCAACATCGTCGTGGCGCTGGTGATCGCGGTCACGAAGATGCTGCTGGTGGCGCTGTTCTTCATGCACGTCCGCTACAGCACCAAGCTCACCAAGATCGTGGTGGCGGGCGGCCTGCTCTGGCTGGCCATCCTGCTGCTGCTCACCATGGCGGACTTCGTCTCCCGCGGCTGGCTGGCGGGCACGTAACCCGCGGCCCGTACTAGAATCAAGACAGCACACCCAACGGGCGCGTAGCTCAGGTGGATAGAGCATCGGCCTTCTAAGCCGAGGGTCGTGGGTTCGAGTCCCGCCGCGCCTGCCAACTAACCTCTTATTATGCCAGCATACACCAGCCACGGGCTGACGACGCGAAACCGGGCAACCGTCTTCACATTCACCGGGCCTTCGGTTATCCTTTTGGCGATGGCGTGGTTCGCGCCGTACATCAGTCCGTACGTGCGAAATTCAAGTCGGTGTTTGCATCAGCCGCCGCGAACCTTCGGGATGTATCTCTCGACGTGGCGCGCCTCCCTGGTCGGTTCGTTTCGTCTCATTTCCGCTGCGCTGAAAATCCTAACTTGAACGCAGCGACGAGTGTGTGTGCCGCGGTGTTTTCCTCATCCAGCACATGGGTGACGCTCCGGGCGAAGATGCCGAAGGTCCGAGTGCTCTCATCCGTCAATTCGGAAAACAATTTCTCCACCAGCGCCCGTTCCGTGGCCGAGCACAGCGTGGCAAGGTCCTTGCCGGCGAAGTAGGCGGCTACCGTTTCATAGCTCAGATTGGCCTCGAGGGCCTCGTCGCTAAATCGGAGAGCATCCGGCGTCTCATATCGCAGCAGCGTGGCGGCCAAATCCTCGATATCCTTCTGCCGTTCGTACGGATGATCGAGATAGGCCACAATTTTCAACAACGTCAGGACCGCCAGAGGAATGACCTTGATGCGCAGCCCCGTGCTGACATGCAATTCCTGCGCCTTGGCGAAAACATGCTCAAATCCCACCAAGCTCATTTTCATCCCCGACTTGGGCCAATCCAATAGCTGCTGGGCCCGCAGCTTGGGACCCGCTGGAATGAGATCAAACCAAGCGTCTCCCGGCGCGTACCAGCGATGTTCGCGCCGGAGATCCTGCTTCCATCCGCGCTCCTGCAAAAGCGCCGCAAGGCGGGCAAAGTCGTCAAGGTCAATAGCGATGGCCGTATCCACGTCCCGGGTGTGGCGATATTTGTCGTCAATCCAGGTCCGGTAAGCCATGGCGCCAATAATGACCACATCCGCTCTGAGAGAGGCGCACAACCGCTGGAGCTCGCCCACCGCCGCGAGTTGTTCAGGCGACAGGGCCGTCATGTTCGAGAAATCGCCTCCGCAGTTCTTCAGCGGCCTCCAAGGCCCGGGCGCCCCCTTGATGCAGCAACTCAGCATAGAGGAGCCACGGGTGGGCGACTGGCCGATGGGTCGAGCCTGGCCAGAGGATGGAGGATCCAAAGTACCGGAAAAATGTGACGGGACCGTGCCGATCAGGAAGGAGCTTCAGCAGACGCGGCAGGTCGCCCTTGACGTGCGAAATAAAGATTGGGGTGTCATCGCCGCGGTAAAACCGCTCAAGCTCGTAGGCGCCAGCTCCGCCGGTAAGGGCCCATTTCAGATCGTGGTTCGTGGCCAAAGCGGCCACGGAATCCAGCAGCTTTTCTGGATCGGTTTCCGCGGCACGATATCGTCCTAGAGACAAATAGGGACGAAGGATCTGACCGTAGCCCTGAATAAATCGGTCCTCCAGAGCTTTCGGATCGGCGAGCTGGAAGCTGCCGTCGCCGAGTTGGCGAAGGAGTCCTTCGGCCAGCAACCGTTGCCGGGCTTCGGCTGCGGCCGTCTTGCCGGCGCCCGAAAACTCCGCGATACGCCGAACCGGCCATTGCAGTGCATCGGGGAAGGCCAAGAATACAAAGAACACCTGGATCGTCGCGGCGCCGGGACGCTTCGTCTCGGGAGCGGAGCGCAGGGTTTCGCGCTTACCCAACACGAGGGTGTGGTACCCCGTTCCCAAATGCAAATGGAGATTGCCGGCCTCATCGGCAAAATTAATGCCCGCCGCGGCCAGCCGCTCGCCGGTTTCTCGAGGTATGTAGCGGGCCAAGACAATGAGCGGGTGGCGCAGAAGGCCGCGGCCCTGACTGATCAGGGCGTTTGTGAGCCCCGCATCAAGATATGTTCGTTTGAATTGGAAAGAAAGGGTGAACGTGCGCGTCGGCGTCCGAAGCGTCAGGAGTCCTCCCGAGGGATCATCCCCTTCTCCGACACGCGCCCCTTTGACATACGGAACCGCGCGAAGCCGGTCCAGATAAGGCTCAATCAACCTCACGATCTCCTCACTCCCAGCCGCCATTTTAGTATGTCCGTTATTAACGGACAAATTCATTTGGCGGACACGTCCAGGAGTTCTTGACGTTCGCGGGTGCCCAAGAGCATGTGTTGTCTATATTTCGACTGTTGCCCACAGTGACGCCGGCCTTTCGGGCCAGGTCTGCGTGGACGTCGGTGTCTCGCCCGGGATCGCTCCATCTCTTCCGCCAGTTCGTCCAGGTGCGCGAGGGTGTCGGCGTCGATGCGGGCGCTCAGGGCGGCCCGTTGACCCGCCTTCGTTCTGGTGCGCCGCGAAGCGCCACGGCTACTACACCGCATCCAAACGCCTTCCTTTGCGCCGCGTCCGGGGGTACACTGCGCACAGGAAGGATACGCGTATGCCAGTCAGTGTCAGGAAGATTCAACTCTGGCGCATGGAGGTGGAAAACAAGCCAGGCGTCCTGGCCGGGATTCTGGAGCCACTGGCGGGCGCCCGCGCCGACCTGCAGGTCGTCATGGGCTACCGCTATCCCGGCAGCGAAGGAAAAGCAGCCATCGAACTCTACCCGGTAACCGGCAAGAAGTCTACGGAGGCGGCCAAGGCGGCCGGATTGCAGGCCGCGGCCATCCCCACCTTGCTGGTGGAGGGCGACAACAAGCCCGGCGTGGGCCATGCCATCGCGCAGGCCATGGCCGGCGCCGGCATCAATATCGACTTCCTGGTGGGGCAGGTGATCGGCCGGAAATACTCCGCCGTGATCGGCTTCGACAGCGAGGAGGACGCCCGCAAGGCGGTTCCCCGGATCAAGAAGGCCGCCGGGCCGCGCAAGTAGCGTCTCGGCCGCTCACCCCAGAGATGTGAGCGCGCGGGATTTCAGCGCTCTCCGGCGGCCGCGTCGGAGGCTTCCGCCGGCTTCTGACTGCGCACCAGGCGCACAATTTCGGCGTCGGAGATCACGATCAGGCCGTCCTCCAGCATGCCCTCGATGGCTTCGGCGGCGATGGCGATCTTCTCCGGGCTGTCGATCACGCTCACCATGATGGGCAAATCGCGTGAGACGTGAAAAAAGCTCTTCTTGTGCTCGTGGCCTTTGGCGCCGTACCCCAGGATGCCCCGGTAGACCGTGGCGCCGGCGATGTCCAGCATCCGCAGTTTCTTCACAATGGCGTCGTAGAGCGGCTCGTCGTGCCACCGGTCCGCCTCCCCGAGGAACACGCGCAGCAGGCGGGCGGGGCCCTCCTTGCGCTCATGCGGGAGCTTCGGCTCCGGCTTCAGCGATTTACGGGCGTGCTTGACCACCTGCGTGTCCTGCACCTCGATCAGTCCGTCGGTGACCATTTCGTATAAGGTCGGCAGCACCTCCTCCACCTTCTCGGGCGTGTCCACGAACTCGATCCGGATGGGCAGGTGCTGCGCCAGCACTTCGACGGCGGGGGTGTGCAGCATCTGGCCGGAACCGAACCCGGAGAAGCCCCGGGTGGCCGTGGCGCCGCTCACGCCTTTGTGCAGCAGAAAGGTCATCAGGGAGTCGTGCAGCGGGGTCATGTGGCGCTGGACGTCTTCGTTGATGAAAATCGTGACCTTTTTCGCGGGACCTTTCCTCAGCATGCGCTCTCCTTTAGCGGCGGGCAGCCAGCAGCGCGCCCAGCCATACGCCCGCATAGCCGAGCAGCACGCTGCCCGTCAGGTACAGCATACCCATCCAGCGGGCGCCCTCGCGAACCGCCTGGAAAGTCTCGTATTCGAAGCTGGAAAAGGTGGTGTAGCCGCCCAGCACGCCCACCACCAGAAACAGCCGCCAGTTGGGGTGCGGCGCCAGGCGCTCGGTGAACAGCGTCATCAGCACGCCGATGAGGAACGAGCCCGTGACGTTGATCGTCAGCGTGCCCAGCGGAAAGCGCCCGCCATAGCGCACCATGATCCACGTGCCCGCCAGGTAGCGGGCCAGGCCGCCCAGGCCGGCGCCCGCGAGCACCACCAGATATCTGTCCAAGCCCCCGCGTCTCCTTTACCGCCGTGCTTCCCGCAGGGTACAACAGGCCCCGGCGCGGGGCAACGCGAAGGAGTTCAGACGCCCCTCTGAATGATCCCTTCGGCGATGCGCTCCGCCATGGCGCCGATGGTCTTGGAGGGGTTCCGGCCGACCGCCGTGGGAATGATGGCGGCGTCCGTCACGAACAGGTTGGGATAGTGGAAGACTTCGCCTTGCGGGCTGACCACGCCGTGCGCCGGGTCGTCGCCCAAGGGACAGCCTCCCAGCGGATGCACTGTGATCAACTGTTTCTCGGCCGACCAGGTGGGGTTGAGCATCAGGTTGCCGTCCAGCCCCGGCGGCGGGGTCTGAGTGAGCGCCCGCAGGGTGTTTTCCATTTCGCGCCACAGCGGCATACTGCGCTCGTTGCGCCAGAGGATTTGCAGGCGTCCTTCGGCGTCGATGGACATCTCGCCGTCGGCCGCGTCGGCGCCCATCACCAGGTAGGGCATGGCGTCGCGGGTGGTCTCCAGGTCGAGCTGGTGGAAGATGCCCTCCGCCAGCCGGCGGTGGCCCGCCGCGCTCACCAGGTCCCGCAAGGCGCGCAGCAGCCTGCGCCCGGAGGACAGGCCGCCGGGAAGCTCTTTCAGGTTGGCCCGCAGGACGTCCGGAAACCCTCCGTCCTCCACGATGAAGCCGCGCTGGTTCAGCCGGTCGGCATACTCCACCGTGGCCGTGATGGTGGGGCCGTCCATGGGATTGATCATCCGGTGCGTTTCAAACGCCACCGCGCCGAAATCGCCGTTGCCGGAAAAGTACCGCCCCAGCATGTCGCTGATGCGCGGCAGGGTGGGCGCGAAGCTTCGCCCCTTGCGCCGGTAGCCGTGCTTCATGCGCAGCAGCAGTTCGGTGGAGCCCAGGCAGCCGCCCGCCAGGATCACCTTGCCAGCCAGCACGGAGCCCTCGAAGCCCCAGCGCAGGTCCTTAAACGCCACGCGATAGCCGCCGCCTTCCGGCGCGATCCCCAGCACCTGGTGCTGCGAGTACACCTCCGCGCCGGCGCGCTCGGCGAACCACAGGTAATTCAAATCCAGCGTATTTTTCGAATGCGTATTACAGCCGATGAAGCACTCGCCGCAGTGGGAGCAGGCGAACTGCGGCGGTCCGCCCCAGTGGTAGGGATCCGGATGCCGCACCCCGGGCTCCCCGCCGCCCTGTCCCCAGTACACGGCCAGGTCCACAAGGTGGAACCGCGCGGCGTCGCCAATCGAGGCCGCCCCGGCTCGCAGCGCCCGCGCCTTCAGGTTGGGCTCCGGCATGGGGCCGGGGTGCAGCATCTTTTCCAGCCGCCGGTAGTAGGGCGCCAGTTCCGCCTTCCAGTCGCGCACCGATTGCGGCCAGCGCGGCGCGCCCTCCGCCACGCCCATCTCGAAGGCCGAGTCGAAAGCGTTGATCTGCACGTCCAGGTAGATCAGCGACGTGCCTCCCACGCCACTCGCGCAGCCCACGCTGATGTTCTGGAACTGCCGGAAATCCACCAGCCCGGTCCACCCGTGCGCCCCTTCGTTCCGCCAGAACCATTCCTTCGGCTTGGCGACGTCGCGCGGGAATTCGCCCAGGTTGTAGCGCTTGCCTTTTTCCAGCACGCACACCGAGACCGGCTTTCCGGCGGCCCGCTGCGCCTGCGCCAGGCGCATCGCCGGAATCGATCCGCCGAAGCCGGACCCAATGACCACCACGTCGTAGGCCGCCCGCATCATCGGTAGCCTCGCGCGCGGGCAAACCGCAGGAACATGACGAACAGCGTCGCGAAAATCAGGTCTCCGATCACCGGGATCAGGAAGAACAGGGGCAACTGTCCGGGTTCGGCCACGTAGTAATACAGAAAGGTCAGGGCGAAGGCCACCTTGCCGATCGCGCCCAACAGCACGATATCGCGGTTGCGGTACATGTCGCGGGACGCCAGGTAGTAGCCCAGGCCGAAGGTCATGAACAGCGCGATCCAGGACCAGTAGTAAGCTCCCGGCGCCGGGACCGGGAGGCCGGCGGAGGCGAAAATCCGGCGGGTCGCCAGAATGATGAACACGCCACCCAACAGGTTCCACAGCGCGCCGATGAACAGGATGCGCTTATAGGCCGCCAAGTTCATGCTCCGCTCCGCCGCTCAGATGTGCACATACTCCCCGTATCCGCGGCCCTGGATGGCCGCTCCGCGGAATGCGCCTTCGTAGGTGAAGTAGTAGTAGGTCATGTTGGGCGCTACCGGCGCGGGGGCCCACTCCCGCGTGCCGGTATAGCTCAGCAGACCCTCGCCGGTGCGGGCTTCCACGGTCCACCGCCGGTAGAACGTAACCGGAGGCCTCCCCGGACAATGCGCCGCCATCTGGTCCGGCGGCGGATCGTCATGGTAGGTCACCCGCACGCTGTCGATGGGGATGTAGCGCCCCTCCACGTACAGCCCGCCGCGGTCGCGCACTTTCACGCCGAAGGCCGCGGCTTGCATGAATCCCCCGTGATGGCCGCCGTCGCCGATGAGCAACTCGTAGTGATAGCGGATAGGACGGAACGACGGGAGGATCCGGTTGATCAGCCGCACCGGCAGGAACAGGCGGTTGGCGCCGAAGGGCTTGCGCGCAAAGCCGTGCTCGAAGGCGCCCGCGCCCTGGAAACTGTAAGTCTCCGGGTGCTCCGGGATCTGGTGCGGATCGGGCTTCTCCGTGCCCTGCTGGTAGTGAATCGTGCCCTCGAACCGTCCGAAGCAGGCCATGTAAGTGAACAGGCCCGGCACGTCCGCCCACCAGACCAGGCTCTCCCCATGGAAGCGCACATCCACCGTGATCTCCGCCTCCGGGTTCATCGCGCGAAAATGATAATCCGGCCAGGCTCCCTCGATCCGCCCGTACTCCACGAGCTTCGTCTCTTCGGAAAGATCCTCGCCGGCCAGCGCGGTCTCCAGCCGGGAAATGGCCATCCGCAGGTCGGAACGCTTGGGGAGATAGTGCTGCGAGAAGTTGTTTCGTTTCTCGATGCCCGCGGGGGTGCGTACCGTCGTGGGAATCAGCGCGAGAGCCTCGGCGGCCGCGAACGGCGAGAGCCGCAGCAGCAGGCGGTCGTAATTGTCGATGCCCTCCAGCCCGTACAGGCCCGTCATGAGGCTCGCGCGGATCATCTTCACCGGCAGGCCGCGGTCGTCGGGAAGCACGAAGAAATACCAGCCGTCCCAGCCCGGCCAGCGCGCCGCGTAGTCCACCGAACCGTCGGGTTTCAGACTGTAATAGCGCGGGATCTCGTAGGCGGTGGGCAGCCGGTCCCGCTGGTTGCGCGTGGCCCGGTCCAGCACACGGTAGATCCACAGGTTGTTGAAGCGGAACAACAGCAGCGCTGCCGCCAGCAGTCCCGCCGCCACCAGCGCCACGGCCAGCATGCTATTTTCCGGCCTTGAAGTTCGCGTCCAGGTGCCGGCCTTCGTTGCGCAGTTGGAGGGCGAAGGCCGCCAGGGCAATGCCCCAAACCGCGAGTGTGAAGATCAGCATGGTTAGGAAGGTGCGGTCTTCGTAGAACCACGGCGCTACGCCGGCCTGCCATTCGCGGTACGTGCCCAGGCGGAAGGTGCGCTCCACCTGCGCAAAGATCCACACGCCGGAATAGACCAGGATGCCCAGGTAGATCGCGCGGTTGGTCCACAGGCGGCCGCGTTTCACCAGCGCGTAGCCCAGCAGAAATCCCAGGTTGGCGGCCCCGAAAAACACCACCAGGAAAATGGGGACGTAGAAGGGATACGCGGTCACGGCGTCCGCGTGCCACCACATGTGCGTCGTTTCCCAGCCGAAATAATTCATCAGGAAATAGACCGGGATCCAGCTAAAGAAAAAGATCTGGAACAGATTGTTTTTGGCGCACGTCCGGAAGTAGTACTCCGCCCTGCCTGTGCTCAACTGTTTGCTGGCCGCATCCGCAAACAGGCTCGCTGCGCCGAAAGCGATGGGCACGTCGATTTGGACCATGGGCGCCCTCCGATCAGGACGATTATCGCTTACGCCGTCCAAATGTCAACACAATTGTGCCCAGTACCGAGGCAAGCCCGCGGCTATTAGGAATCTTCCGGCAGGGGAATACCCGAATCCAGGAACCGGCAGCTCTTGCCACGCGGAAACACCCCGGCATATAATCCCCTGGCATCTCCGGGGGGAATGATCTTATGCCCAGACCGTTAAACGAGCAGGTGGTGGTGATCAGCGGGGCCGGCTCCGGCATCGGCCGCGCCACGGCGCGCCGCTTCGCCCGGCAGGGCGCGCGCCTGGTGATCGGTGGTCGCAGTTCCGAGGGCCTGGCCGCCATCCGGGAAGAGGTCCAGGAGGCCGGCGGCCCGGGCGTCGCCATCCTGGAAGTGGATGTCTCGCGCCGCGACCAGGTCGAGCGCCTGGCGCAGTTCGCCGTGGAGACGTACGGCCGCATTGATACCTGGGTGAACAATGCCGGTGTCTCCATTTATGCCCGCTTCGACACCCTCCCGGAGGACGAAGCGCGGCGGCTGTTCGACGTGAATTTCTGGGGCACCGTCTACGGCATGTGGGCCGCCGCCGCCGTGATGCGGCCGCAGGGCGGCGGCACCATCATCAACCTGGCCTCCGTGGTGGGCAAGCGCGCCCTGCCCTTACAGAACTTCTACAGCGCCTCGAAATTCGCCATCGTGGGCATCAGCGAAGCCCTGCGCGTGGAATGGCGCACCGAGCGGGCCAATATCCAGGTGTGCGCCATCTGCCCGCCTTCCATCGACACACCCTTCTACGACAACGCCCTCACCCGCATGGGATTCACCCCCAAGCCGCTGCCCGTGGTGCTCCCCGCCGAGCGCGTCGCCAAAGACATTGTCCGCTGCGCCGTGCGGCCGCGCCGGGAAGTCTGGGTGGGTTGGGTCGGCAAAGCCTTCGTGGGCCTGAGCGTTCTGCTCCCCGGCATGATGGACCGCTTCATTCTGAGCCTGGGCTTCCAGGCGCAGCTCACCGGGGAAACCAAGTCCCCCGCCGATCCCGCGGACCTGTTTCAGCCCACCGCGGCCACCAGCGTGGAAGGCGACTGGTCGGCATGGGGCAACCGCAGAGGCGCCGGAGGCTGACGGCTTCAGACGATGGTGTACGGCGGGTTGAACTCCGGCACGCCGGCGTGCTGTCCGGCGATCCAGCGCAGCACGTAAACCTGCTTGGGATCGGTGAGCGAGCCGGTCAGCGCGTTGGCCAACACCTCCAGCAGGGCGTGCGCGGCCAGGTCCTTGTAGTAGTCCATATCCGGCTCCACCCGGACGCAGTCCACGCCGCCGATCGTCCGCGTATCGCCCTCATGGAAGGTGAGCTGCACGTTGGCCTCGCCGAATCGCACCTGTTTGTAGCTGCTGGTGGCGCCGGTGTGGAAGATGGCCGGGTCGGCCTCGGGCGCGAACTCGCCCTGCTCGGCCGCGCGCCGCACCTGGTCCACCAGGTTCCGGTCGGCCCAGGCGAAGAAGCGGTCCTGCTGCATGGTATCGTCCCAGATCAGTTCCTTCAGATAGTCCAGCGGCGTTCCGCTGGGGAGATTGATCTGCGACATGGCGGTTGCCAGGTTGAAGAAGCAGGCCAGCACCGCCGGCCGGTCTTCCATCAGTTGGGTGTAGCGGTCGCGCGCGGCCGCGTCGTCGTCCAGGCCGGCGGCGAGCAGCCGCGCCATCTCCGGACGGCTGGTTTGGAGCAGATCCCAGCGGGCCTGGCTGAAGTTGAAGGTGGCGTTGCTTCCGAGGAGCATCACGTCCAGCGGCGCCGGCGCGGCCGGGGAAACGCGCACCGGTGTGAAGCCGGCCTGCTGGTAGCCTGAGGCCCAGGCCACCACGGTGTAATTGTCGCCGATGTTGTAGTAGGGCAGCCCGCCGATGGTCCGGCTGAATCCCTTGGTGTAGTCCCGGTAGACCTGGTTCTGACGCGCATCCCGCAAGGTGATCAATACATCCACCTGCGGAGCGATTGGCTGGCGCGAGCCATCGAAAACGTTGACGGTGATCGCGCAGGCGTTGGCTGCGGCGGAAAGTCCGGCCATGACATCCTCCTGGCGAAGGCCCCCGCCCCCGGCCGCGGGCCGCGGCTTCCGCCGCAAGGCATAGTAGCACGGAGAGGCCGGGATTTCCGCGTGGCTGGAATTAGAGACACTTCGGCTGAGAGGTGGATGTCTTGCGGGCCGGGAGGTGATCGTCACCGCCTCCGGCCCTCCGCCTTTGAGGCGGGGACCGGGGCGGGGTGAAACGTAACGGGGCTTATTGGCGGCAGTCTCCGGGGGGAAACCCCAGACTTACCCGAACCAATTCCCGAAACTCTGGCCGAAAACCGGTTTCTGTTGGTCCCGTCCGCGGCATCTGGCACACAGGCCAGTCCCGCGGCAAGCCTTTCTAGGGGCGCCGGGCGCCAGGATCACCGGTGGCAGCGGCGCGAGGCCGCCCCACTGACGATGACATGCTGCGCAGCATGGAACTCATCGGGCCGGCCCGGGTGAACGAACCAGCCTTTCCTGATTTCAGCGTACGGCACGGGGGAAGGGGGTGCGGGGCGGTTTGCGCGGCGGCGGATTGAAAACACGGCGGATATTTTTCTGAATGTGTGGTGATTCCACTTGGGCGAGGCGCGTGAAAAACTCAAGCACAAAACACAAACGCCCTCCGAAGAGGGCGTTGCTTTCGGGCGCTGTAACCAGCGTTGCCGTGCGCAAGCAAAAGCCTGCTTATTAAGATAAGCGGGCAATCGCCGCTTGGATCCGCTCCGAGAAATGGCGGCGATTTCCGCCCTTTTCGGCGTGCGGCGCCGGGACGCTTGCGGTATGCTCTTGAAACGCCTCCGCGAGCCGCGACACTATTCTGCTTGCGGAGGGGCGAGGTTGGATGGCTTTCGAGAGCCTGCGGGCCTGGGTCCGGCGACATCCCGTGCGCACGATGGTCTACCTGCTCCTGCTGGCGGGTGCGGGCGCGGGGCTGTGGCTCGCGCGCGGCGCGCTGGCAGGCGAGCAGGATGCCTTCGCCACCCGCGTCGCCCGCTGGCCCGCGCTGCGCGATTGGATCGAGCGGCAGGGCATCGCCCGCTACCAGGTGGAGAGCGTGCGCTTGGGGCCGGGGGATGCCGGCTGCGGCCTGCGCCTGGCCCTCAGGGGCGCCACCTTCTCCCTGCTCGCTCCCGGCGCCGCGCGCGTCCATGTGGACGGGTTTCAGATCTGCGCGTCTCTGGCGGTTGCGGCGCAGGGCTTCCAATTCGGTACGGACCGCCGGCCGGACCTGCTGTCCGCCGCCGCGGCGGCCGCCTCCTGGCCGCAGGCCACCCTCGAGGATCTGCGCTGGAACGATCCCGGCGGATCCCCGGTGCTCGCCGCCGGGGCCCTCGCCGCTACGCTGGAGCCGCTCTCGGCGCAACTGGTGCGGCTGCGCATCCTGCCCGCGGACTCGACCCCGCTCGCCGAGATCGTGCATGCTTCGGCTAGCGGGTTGCGCCTCTCCGCCGGGTCGGCCGCGGTCGAGAACGTGCAGGCCGCCGGCGTCCGCGCGCTGCTCGCCAGCGAGCCTGGCGGCTGGAACGCCACCCGCGCCGCGCGGCAGTTTCAGGCGGCGGGACTGAGCCTGCTGGCCGTGGCGGATGCCTCGCTCGCCGAATTCCGCCGCGTGCTGGAACGCCTGCGCGCGCTGTTCCTGTGGGCCGCGCTCCTGGCCGGCGCTTTCGTTTTCCTCCTGAAGCTGCTGCTGGTGCGCGTGCCGCCGGCCCTGGTGTGGCGCCTGGCCGTGGCCGCACTGCCCGTGCTGCTCTGCCTGGCGCTCTACGGGCTGCTCTGGGGCGCGGTGAACTTCGCGGTCTTCGCGCTTTGCGCGCTGCTCTGCTCCGTGGCGCTGGCCGCCGCGCTGGAGCTGGCCCTGTACCGGCGGGCCGCCCAATGGCACCAGCGCTGGGAGCCGGTGGTGCTGGACCTGCTCGCGCCCTTCCTGATTCTTCCGCCGCTGGCGGCCTACGGATATCCCGCCGTTGTGCCGGCCGCGCTGCCGCGCCCGTCCCAGGTTTCGGTCGCCGCCGCCAGCCTGCGGGACGCTACCGCGCAAGTGCGGACCTCCCTCTGCGGCGACGCCCTCGAGGGGCAGACCCAAGTTGCCGAAGCAGCGCTGCGGAATCTGCGCCTGCAACTCGACCCCGCTTCCCTGGGAATCCGCGGCGTCGCGTTCGCCACCGCCCAGGCGCGCGGCGAAACGCAGCCCGGCGCGATTCCGGCGCTGGACCGCCTGCTTTTCCTGCCCGCCGCGTGGAAGCGCACCCCGCCGGTGGCCTTCTGCGTGACCGCCGCGGGCGAAGGCGGGAATCCGCCCGCCGAATGCCTGCCCGCCCCCGGCTCCCCGGGCGCCGCCACCCTGAGCGCGGCTGCCGCCCTGGATTTGAACCGCCTCGCCGCGCGGCTCACCGCGGCCATCCGCACGCCGCAACTGGCCGCGCGGCTGGCCGCCGGCGCGGATCTCGCGGGCGCCGAGTTGCAGGATCTGCGCACGCTGCCGGGCTCCCGCATCGCGATCGGAGGCGCGAAGGGGCAGGTTTCCTGGACTTCCCCGGCGACTGCGCGCCTGCGCCTGAGCCGCCTTGCGGCTCCTTTGGCGTCCTCCCGGCTCAGCGCCGGCCTCGTCGAACTCGGCGGCAGCCTTCCCCTTACCTGCGCGGCCGGCAAGACGGAGGTGCACGCCCGGCTGGACCAAGTGGGCCTGGCCGCTGCCGGCGGATACCAGGCCACGGTGGATAGCCTGCGCTTCGATCTGCGGCGCTCCGCCGCCGGAGAAATCTCCTCTGAGAGCGGTCTGCGCGGCGTGCGCGTCCAGGGTACGCGGCCCGGCGAGGCCGCGCCCTGGTTGGATGCCGAGTTCCCCTCCGCCGAGGCCGGTCTGCGCGGGCGCGCCTCGTCCGGGTGGCTGCCTCGCCGTTTCGAGGGCGCGGCCAGCTTGTCGGTTTCCCACCGCGGCGGCGCCGAGGCTTTGGGCTTCTCCTCCCCCTTGCGCCTGGCTGCCGACCTGTGGCGCGGCGAATTGCATCTGCCCCTCCAGGCGGTAACGCTGCGCCAGTCCCTGGCCGCGCAGGCGCCCGCGATCCCCTTGCGCCTCTCCGCGGATGCCCGCCTGCAATCGCTGGCCGGCCCGGCGCGGGCCGAGGCCCAGGCGCGCGTCGAAATCCCGCGCCTGCCGCTCGATTCCCCGCCTGTCCGCGCCGAGCTGAACGATCTCTCTCTGCGCGCCTCGCTGCGCACGCCCGGCCCGGACGTGCAGGTCCGTTTCGCGAGCGGCTGGAACCGCGTCACGCTGCCGCAGTCTCCGCGCGCGCTCGACCTGCGCGAGGTTTCCCGGCTGGACGTCACCGCCGAAGGCGCCGCCCGCGGCCTGCCTTCCTGGGAGGCGCTCTCCGCGGACCTGAGCTCGCTGGGCCAGTGGGCGCGCCGTAACACGCCCGCCATCCCCGCCGAACTCTCTTTCCGCTTCGCCGGGTCTCTGCCGGCCGAGCCCGGCGCCCCGGTTTTCACGGCGGAAACGCAGTCCGGCGCGGGGGTTCGCGTGGACGCCGCGACCACGGCAGTCCAGTCTCTGTCCCTGCCGGATGCCCGTTTTGCCAAAGCCACCATCGAGTCGCGCTCCACCGGAGTGCGCACCAGCCAAGGCGCCGGCGACCTGGAATTCGCAGCGCGCTCCACTCTCACGGATAGCGCCGCCGAAGCCGCCATCTCCCAGCCGATCGGCGGCACGCTGCACGCCCGCGCCGATCATGCCGACTTTACACTGGTGGGCGACCTCGCCCTCCAGCCGCTGCTCGCCCGCCTGGATCCGTTTCTCCGCCAGGCGGGCGTGAACCTGGATGGCGTCTCGGTTCCCGCGCGCCTGACCGCGCTCCAGGCCGCGTTCCAGTTTGCGGACGCACGCTGGAAAGGGTTCCGCATGGAGGCCCGCGTGGCTCCCGGCCCGTTGGCGGTCCTGGATTTCACCCGCATGCTGCGCCCGGATGCGCCGCGCTTCCTCGAAGGCATGGAGACATCCGCCGGAGCGCCGCTCGAGCTGCGCGCCGACGCTCCGTCTGCCGCCTGGCCCCAACTGGATGTGCAGTTCCACGCTCCGTCGCTGTCGGTTTCGGTGAACCACGGCGCCCAAGAGACCAGCCTTTCCGCGGGAGCGCGGGCCGGCCTCACGCTGCTCGATGCGGGCGCCGCGCCTTCCCCCGTGTCGGACCGCCTGGCGAGCGCCGCCGCGGGCTTTCGCCGCCAATTGAACCAGGCCCTGGCGGTCTTCTCGCCGGATGCGCCGGCCATCGACATGGTGCGCTGGCGCGCCGCGCTGGAGAACGCCGGCAAGCCCGTGGCGGTTTTCCAGCCCGATGGCCTCGAACTGGCCTTGAACGCGCGCATCGGGAATTTCACCTGGCGTACGGGCGGCCGCGAATCCAGCCTCTCCGGCAGCACTGGCCTGGCCGCCTGGCTGGGGCTTTACGACGGCCACCTCATCGCCGATGCCGAAGCGCCGGTCCGCCTCTCGCTGAGCCTCGGCGGGCGCCCGCCTTCCACGTGGGACTTCCGCCTGCCGCTGCTGGCGGCGATCGACGAGCACCTTCAGCCCGCCTCCGCTTCTTCCGGCGACCTCTGGGACAGCGCGTACTACGAAAAGCTCTGGGCCGGCTACCGCCCGCGGCACGCTGTCACTTCGGTCCCCTGGATCAGCCGCCGCGAGCTGACCTTCGCCGGTCTGTCCTTCCAGGACGTTGTCTTCCCTTCGCAGCCCTTCCGCGTGGCGCTGGGCTACGCCGGGCCGCTGGAGTTGCACGCGCCCGCCGCCGCGCGGGTGCTCTACGGCCGTTCGGAGGGCCTGCTCCAGGCCCGCCTCAACTGGCTCGACGGCGCCGTCTCCGTGGATAGCCGCGTCCGCGCCGCCCTGCACGGCCTGGAAGCCGGCGCCGTCGGCCTGGCCGATGCGCCGGGCCACATCCCCTTCCTGGAAGACACGCTCGAAGGCAGCCTGAGCGCCCGCACGGACGGCATGCGCGTGGATGCCCATTTTCTGCCGCGCCTCCTCAGCGATGCTTCCACGGTCACCGAACTGGACAAGCTCGGCCTGGAGGTGGCCCTCCGCAGCGCCGGCCCGCTCGCCGGCGTGATGCAGTTCAACACCAACCTGCGCCTAAAGCTTGCCAACCAGGTGCTGAATGACATCGCCCGGCAGTTCCAAATGGACGCGCCGCCGAGCGCCCTGCGCTACCGCCGCATGGCCTTTCAGTTTCAGGTGGCCGGCGGAGCCGTCCAGACTCGCCCGCTGCTGCTCGGTCTGGAGGGCGTCACGGTGCCCGGTCTGGAGCCCCTGGGCCTGGACACCGCCATCCGCGTTCACTGGGGCGCCCAGCGCACCGGCTTCTCCGGATCTCCGCTCCCGTTTCGCAACCTGCTGGGCTTCCTGGAGCGAAGCCTGGCCGCCCCACCGCTCCACTGAGGATCTTCTATCGTGCCCTCTCACAAACTCATCGCCGTTCTCCTCCTGGCTCTGGCCTGCGCCGGCTGCCGCAAGAACCAGACGCTCGGAACGCTGGCCGTGGATATCTACCTGCACCCGGAATCCGGCAGCTCCGAAGACATCCTGCTGCAAACCGCGATCCGCGAGAATCTCGTGGCGAACGCGGCCACCGAACGCGGCGTCTACGCGCGCGTCCTGAATCTCCAGGTGGTGCTGACGGGCTCGGTCTCGACCGCTTCGGCGCGCGACGAGGCGGCTAAGGTGGCCCAGGGCACGCGGGTCACGGTCAACGACAAAACCCTGGCGCCGAAAGAGGTGACCAACCTGGTCAAAGTGGAGCCCTGATGGCAGACGACATCCTGTTTCAGCCGCTCGCCTTCCGCAACCTGACGGTGAAGAACCGCATCGTCCGCTCCAACATCGCCGGCCGCTTCGATAACTACGACGGCTCCGGCGGCTACGCACGCATCAACTGGGAAGAGAAGTTCGCCCGCGGCGGCGTGGGCGCCATTCTCTCTTCCTTCGTTCCCGTCTCCATCCGCGGGCGCATCATGCCCAACTACGCCACCATCCACGCCGACAACCGCGTCCCCTTCTGGCGCGCGGTGGGCGAGCGGGTGCACCAGCACGGCTGCAAATACATCCTGCAATTGAGCCATTCCGGGCGCCAGCAGGATATTGGCGGCGTGGAGAACCTGCGGCGCAAAGCGCTCAGCTCCACCGGACGCACCGAGTCCCAGAACGGCTTCCTCTGCCAGGCCATGACTCCCGGCGAGATCCGGCAGACGGTCGCCGACTTCGCCCAGGGCGCCCGCCGCGCGCGCGAGGCCGGGCTCGACGGCGTCGAGCTGCACGGCGCCAACGGCTACCTGATCACGCAGTTCCTCAGCTCCGGCATCAACGACCGCCAGGACGAATACGGCGGACCGCTCGAGAACCGCGCCCGCTTCGTGCTGGAGATTGTGGAGGCCATCCGCAAGGAGGTGGGCCGCGACTTTCACCTCCAGGTCAAAATCAACGGCGAGGACCGCGGCAACGCCGTGTATCCCTGGGAGAAGAAGGGCAACACGCTGCCCGAAACCGTACAAGTTTGCCAGTGGCTGGAGCAGGCCGGTGTGGACGCGCTGCACGTCTCCTGCGGCAGTTCCTTTCCGCACCCCCTCAACCCGCCCGGCGGCTTTCCCGTCGACTGGGCCGTCAAGACCTACGACATCATGATCTCGAGCGGCGTCTTCGTGTTCCAGCGCTACCTGCTCATGCGCTACCGCCCGCTGCGGCCGCTCTTCCGGTACTTCTGGGAGCACAGCAAGGGCGAGGTCATCGAAGGCATCAACGCCGAAGCCGCCCGCGCCGTCAAGCAGGCCGTGAAGATCCCGGTACTCTGCACCGGCGGCTTCCAAACCGCCTCTTTCATCCGCAAAGTGATTGGCGAGGGCTGCTGCGACGCGGTCAGCATCGCGCGGTCGCTGGTGGCCAACCCCGACCTGGTGCAGATCTTCGCCTCCGGCCGGGACCGCCCGGAGAAACCCTGCACCTATTGCAACAAGTGCCTGGTCAACGCCATCAAGAACCCCTTGGGCTGCTATGAACTCTCCCGCTTCGATGGCGACTATGACCGCATGATCCAGGAAGTCATGTCGGTCTTCGAGCCTTCGCCCTTCGCCCAGTGACCGGAGAACCCGCCATGCAGCCGGAAGAAATCACCCCCGTCGAAGCCGATCAGCGGCACCGCACCTGGCGCGCCGTTTCGATCGTGGTCATCGCGCTGTTCGCCGTGTCCTGTTACCTCTACCGGGTCTTCAACCCCAACTACCCGGTGGTCTACAACGACATTCGCGAGCACTTCAAGTACGGCTCTATCGGCACCGAGCCGATGAACGGCGTGCCTTACTGGATCTGGAAAGTGCTGCCGGAGATGTTTCCGGAAAAACTTCCCGGCCCCGGTCCCGGTTACGCCTCGCTCGGGTTTCTCTACGAGCCCGGCCGCGACCTGCCCATCGGCATGGCCCGCCGGCGCGTCTACCTGGATCGCGTGGGCCTCAACTGCGCGGTGTGCCACACCGGCACGCTGCGCGAGACGCCCTCATCGCCGCGCCGCATCATTCTGGGGATGCCCGCCAACAACCTGGACCTGCAAGCCTATTTCCGCTTCCTGGCCGCCTGCGTATCCGACGGCCGCTTTACCGCGGATAACGTCCTGCTGGCCATCCAAACGCACACCCGGCTGGATCCCCTGGAGCGCCTGGCCTACCGCGCCGCCGTCTGGGAAACCCGCGAGGTGGTGCTCCAGCGCAAGCAATTGATCTCCTTCATGGACAGCCGCCCGGATTGGGGCCCCGGGCGCGTGGACACCTTCAACCCGTACAAGACCGTGCAGTTTCGGTTCCCCATGGATCACGACGCCACCATCGGCACCACCGACCTGCCCTCCATCTGGAACCAGAAGCCGCGCGAGGGCATGCAGCTTCACTGGGACGGTAACAACACCTCGCTCGAGGAGCGCAACAAGAGCGCCGCGCTGGGCGGGGGGGTCACGCCGGTGAGCGTGGATCTCGCCGCCATGAAGCGCATCGAAGACTGGCTGCGCGACGAGTTGCAGCCGCCTCCTTATCCCTACGCGGTGGACGACAACCTCGCGCGCCAGGGTGAGGCCCTCTACCAGGCGCATTGCGCGAGCTGCCACGCCTTTGGTTCCGCCTACGTCGGCAAGGTGACGCCCATCGCGGAAATCGGCACCGATCCGCACCGCCTGGATTCCTTCACCTATGAATTCGCCGCCAACATGGGCACGCTGTTCGCGGGCTACCCTTACCGCTTCACCCACTTCCGCAAAACGCAGGGGTACGCCAATATGCCTCTCGACGGCGTGTGGCTGCGCGCGCCCTATCTGCACAACGGGTCCGTGCCCACGCTGCGCGACCTGCTGGAGCCGCCCGAGAACCGGCCCAAAGTGTTCTACCGCGGCTATGACGTCTACGACTCGCACAAGGCGGGGTTTGTGTCCGATGTCCCGGAAGAAAACGGGCGTAAGTATTTCCGCTACGATACCGCGGTTCCCGGCAACGGAAACGGCGGCCATCTCTACGGCACTAAGTTGAAGGACGCGGAAAAAGCCGCCCTGGTCGAGTATATGAAGAAGCTCTGACGGAGACCCTATGTCCACGCCGCAAACCCGATCCCGCCGGCTCCGCATCCTCCTGGTGGTGCTCCTGCTCGCTGCCGGCGCGGGATTCTTTACCTGGTGGAAACTGTTCCGCCGCGTGCCCACTTACTACGCTTCCCCCGAGGAGCATTTTAAGTACGGCTCCATCGGCGTGGAGGCCCCGGCCGGCATTCCGTACTGGATCTGGCTGGTACTGCCGCGTATCTTCCCGGACAAACTGCCCGGTCCCGGCGGCTACATCGCGCTGGGCGCTTCCTGGGAGATGGGCCGCGAAGTTCCCATCGGATTCACCAAGGAGATTGTCGGCATCCCCCGCGTGGGCGTGAATTGCGCCAGTTGCCACACTGCTTCCGTGCGGACCACGCCCGCGGACGCGCCGAAGTTCTATTTGGGCGCCCCTTCCAGCCGCTTCCAGGCCCAGGGCTACGTGCGCTTCCTGTTTGCCTGCGCCCACGATCCGCGTTTCAATTCCGCCACCATCATGCGCGAGATCCTGGCGATTTACAAAATGTCCTGGGTGGACCGCTTCCTGTATCGTTACCTGATCATTCCGTTCACCAAGCGGCAGATCCTCCAGACCGAGACGCGCGACTACTACTGGATGCCGGAGCGGCCCGACTGGGGCCCCGGCCGCACCGACATGAACCCCTTCCAGCGCCAGGTCATGCGCCTGCCCGACGATCACACCATCGGCAGCACCGACGTGATGGCCATCTGGAACGAGCGCGCGCACGAGGGCTTCTTCCACCACTCCGACGGCCTGAACACCACGCTGGTAGAATCCGTGCGCTCGGCCGCGCTGGCCGCAGGCGCCACCAAGAGTTCCATCGACATCCCCAGTCTCGATCGCGTGCAGGCCTGGCTGATGGACCTGCCCGCGCCCAAGTATCCCTACGCCATCGATGCCGCGCTGGCTGCCCGGGGCCGCGCCGTCTTCGACAGCCAGTGCGCCGCCTGCCACGCTTTCGGCGGCGCGCGCACCGGGAAGGTGGTGCCCGTCTCCGAGGTGGGCACGGACCGCCACCGGGTGGATCACTGGCCGCAGTCATCGGCGGACGCCTTCAACCACTGGGCCGACGGCTATCCCTGGGCCTTCCATCATTTCCGCAGCTCCAACGGCTACGTGGCGCTGGCCCTGGACGGCGTCTGGCTGCGCGCGCCCTATCTGCACAACGGCTCGGTGCCCTCGCTGACGGATCTGCTGGAGCCGCAGGAGAAGCGGCCCAAAGTTTTTTACCGTGGATACGACGTCTACGACCAGGAACACGCCGGTTTCGTCTCGAGCGGCGCCGAGGCCGAGCGCACGGGCTTCCGCTACGACACCGCCGTTCCGGGAAATAGCAACCAGGGCCACTTGTACGGCACGGATCTGCCGGCGGCGGACAAGCGCGCCCTGGTCGAATACATGAAAACGTTATAGCGGCCGGCATGGCCGGCGCGGAGGAAACGGATGGGTACGGAACGATTCTGGAAAATCGTGTGGCTCCTGGCCGTATGGCACAACATCATCGGCGGCGTGGGCCTGATCTTTCTCGGAGGCTGGGTGTATGCGCGCGAGGGCCTGGCGTTCCCGGTGCCGCCGGTGAACTACGTCCGCTGGTGGTACCTGATCCTGGTCTTCGCCTTGATCTACTACCTGGTATACCTGGACCTGTACCACAGCCGCAGCCTGGTGGTCGCCGGTATCTGCGGCAAACTCGCCTCCGCGACGCCCGACTTCTATTACCTGACCTTTGGCAGCGGAGTGCCCAAGCTCTTCTGGATCACCGTCTGCACCGACTACACCTTCGCGGTGCTGTTCCTGCTGTTTTTGGGCTACCTGCGCAAACATCCCACGCCGGGGTCGTAGGCGTGTCGTTTCGGGTCAGTTTCCCGGTAGCGCCAGCCGGGTTCCCGCCTATCCAGTCATGCGGTCGTAGTCGGCGTGAGTGCCGATCCAGAACCAGAGGACCCCATCGCTCACCTCAACGCCCAACGCCCGGTGATGAATACCAACCCGCACGGACCAGAGACTGTAGATTTTCTTGAAGTGCAAGGAAGGGTAGTATGGATCAGCCTTCAGCAGAGCGAACGCGCGGTAGCGAGGGCTTGGACGTTTGCCGGGAGGGATCGGTACGAACTCCAGAAATCCGGAGCGGCATGGTGGGTCACAGAAGGGAAGAGCGGCCGGATTCGTGATCTCGAAGCGCCTTCTCGGCGAGGGAATGTAGTTTCCCGGCCTTCGCGTCCGCCTCGATTTGCGCGTCCCATGCCTCGGCGTCGAAGCTTGCGAACCAGTTTCGAAACGCCTTCAGCTCTTCCGAACTGAGATTTTTCACCTGGCCTTCAATATCCTCGACTCGGCTCATATTCACTTCCGCCCCGATTATACCGGACTAAGAACTGGGGCGCGGCGCGCCCCTCACCCCTGATACAGTGGTCACGATGCGTCCAGTCGGCCTTGCCCTGGTGTTTTCCTGTGTTCTCTTCGCGCAGTATCGGCTTTACACCTGCGTGATGAATTCGAAAAACTACGTGGTAGGCGCCAAACTGCCTCCCAGCGGGCTGTTTTTCGAGCCCCCCGGCGGCGGTTGGACGCACGCGGGCTTCGATCATCCCTACATCGCGGCGCTGGATTACGATCCGCGCGATCCCTCCACGCTGTACCTGGCGGCCGGCAACGGTCTGATTCGGACGTCCGATCACGGCCGGTCCTCCTGGCGAATCCTGACCGGCGACGACGTGACCGAATTGCGGGACCTGGCGGTGGACCGCAATGCTCCGGGCACTATCTACTTCGCCCACACCGCCGGCATCCGCGTGAGCCGGGATGGCGGCAACACGTGGCAGGCGGCCGACAGCGGCATCCGGCGTAAATATACGGAATCCATCCGCGTGGATCGGACCCGTTCCGGGCGCCTGGTGGCCGGCACCGAAGAAGGTCTGTTTTCGAGCCAGGATGGCGGCCGCTCGTGGCGCCTGGCCGGCGCCGCCGGTTTCCAGATCATGCACGTCGAGCAGTCTCCTACGGATGCCTGCACGTGGCTCGCGGTCACCCAGCAGGGCGGCGCGTTCCGTTCGAGCGATTGCGGCCTCACCTTCGAGAACCTCGGCCGCGTGGGCGTCCATCGCAATCTCTACGACATCGCCTTCGACCCGGCCGCGCCCGGCAGGATCGCCCTGGCCGGCTTCGGTCCCGGCGTGGTGGTCACCGAAGACGGCGGCAGGACCTGGCAGCCGCGCAATCACGGCCTGCCGCGGGCCGACGTCTGGAGCGTGGCCTTCGACCCCGCGCACCCCGGCAGGCTCTATGCGAGCGTGCATGAAGAGGCGCTCTACGTCTCCGAGGACGCGGGCCTGAACTGGCGCAAGGAGGGCCTGGAAGGCAGCGTGGTGTACCGCATGCTCTTTGTCCCCGAGGAGGCCGGCCGGTGAAGCGCCTGCTGCTCTGGCTGCTGCTGATCGCGCCGCTGGCCGCCGCACAGCCCCCCTTCGCTGAGCGCGCGCGTTCCGCCATCGAGTTCTACGCGCACCGGCCGAACGGCGGCTATGAAGGGATCGCGGCCCGCCTCTATCTGCACCAGGATCCGGCATGGTGCTCGCGGCGCTTGCAGGAACTGCTCGCGGCCGGCCCTTCCGGGGACATGTTCTGGATGTTCCCGGTCACGGCCATCGCCTACCTGGACCGCGGCCAGCTCACTCCGGCCGCGCGCCGCGCTTTGCGCCGGGCCTGGAAGACCTACATGCCCTATCGCGGCGATACCGAAAATCACTGGGTGATGTATTACGCCAGCCTCTACCTGATGGCGCAGCTCTGGCCCCACGAGCCGGGCACGGAGTGGTACACGGGCAAGTCTTCCGAGGAGAATCTGCGCGAAGCCCGGCACTGGATCGAATCCTGGGTCACCCTTACCACAACCCGCGGCCAGGGCGAGTACGATTCGCCGCATTACATGGCCATGTACCTGATCCCCGTCTCCTTCCTGGCGGCCTGGGCCGAGGAGCCCGCCATGAAGAAGCGCGCCTCCATGATGCTCGAATATCTGCTCGCCGATTACGCCGCCGAGTGCCTGGACGGCCTCTACGTGGGAGCGCACTCGCGCGTCTACGAGCGCCAGCTTGTCGAGAAGTGGGCCAACGTGTCCAGCGATTTCGGCTGGGTGCTGTTCGGCGTGGGACGCCCGCTCGAACCGGTCTCCGCCTACATGATGTACTACCTGGTGGGCGCCGGCGCGGGCGCCGAGCCGCCGGAGATCCTGCGGCACATCGCCTCCGACCGCTCGCGGCCCTACACGCACTACGAGCGCAAACGCACGCGCAATCGCTGGCGGTTTTACGACGAATTGCACGGACCGGTCTACAAGACCACTTACGTCCGCCACGAATATGCCGTGGGCTCGGACCAGGGCGGGGTCCTCCAGCCCATCCAGCAGCACTCCTGGGACGTGACCTGGTGGTTGCCCGATCCGCGCGGCGTGCAGAACACTTTCTTTACCATCCAGCCGTACTCCTCCCTGCGCGAGTTACAAACTTACTTTACCTTCGGGCCCGACGCCGGCGTCGAAGGCGTAGTGCAGTCCAAGCCCACTTACGATTCGCCGGATAAGTTGCTGGGCGGATCTCCTTACGAGAAGATTTTGCAGGACCAGGATACCCTCATCGCCCTCTACGACATCCCGCCCGGAACGCGCTTTCCGCAGGTTAACGGGTTCTTCTCGAAGGATCTCGCCGAAGTGCGCGAGGACCCTTCCGGCTGGATCTTCCTGCGCGGCGGAGAAGCTCTGATCGCCTGCCGCCCGCTGGAGCCCTATTCCTGGAAGCCCATCGTCCAAGGTGGGCGGCGGCTCTTTAGCCCGTATCTGCGAAACGGCGTGGTGGTACAGGTGGCCGCCGCCTCGGAATTCACCGGCATGGATGCGTTCCGGCGGGCGATTTTGGCTCTGCCGCTGGAGTTCCGGCTGGATCCGGTACCCACGGTGCGCTTCCGCTCGCTGCGCGGCCGCCAACTCGCCTTCACCTGGGGGCAGACCCCCACGGTAGACGGGCGGCCGCTCGATTATGCCCATTGGCCGCTCTTTGGCGGGCCGTTCCTGGAGTCCGCCGTGGATTCCGGGCGCCTGGTCCTCAAGTACGGCCGGCAGCGCCGGGTGCTGGACTTTCCCTCCCTCACCGTGCGTGACGAGCAGGCCCCATAGGACCTTTCTAACCTTTTGCCCTCCCCGCTCGTCCAATCTCCCGTGGTAATCCCACATGGGCAGGGCGGTGTGGCGCGGGCCAGGGAGCAGCAGCGCGAAGCGCGCGGCCTCGCGGTCCTGGACGTCCTGCGCCAGGACCTGCGCTTTACCCTGCGCACGCTCCGCCGCGACCGCGCGTTCGCCTGCGTCGTCGTCCTGGTGCTGGCCCTGGGGATCGGCGCCAATGTCGCGGTCTTCAGCGTGGTCAATACCCTCCTGCTGCGCCCGCTGCCGTTCCGCGATCCGGGCCGGCTGGTCTGGCTCGCCACCCACGGAGGCGCCGGCGGCCTCTCCGATCAGACCTACACGGTCTCCGCGTTCGAGGAGTTCCGGCGCCACAACCGCTCCTTCCAGGACGTGACCAGCTACCAGACCTTCTTCAACTCCATTCAATACAAGCTCACCGGCCGCGGCGATCCTGTGTCCATCGTGGGTGTGCAGGTGGCCGAAAATTTCTTCCCCCTGCTGGGCGTCGAGCCCGTGCTGGGACGGCTGTTCACACCGGATGAGTGCCGCAAAGGCGGCCGCGCCGCGGCCCTGCTCAGCTATCCGTTCTGGCAGCGCCAGTTCGGCGGCGACCCCGCCATCGTCGGGCAAACCATCGAGATTCAGGCCGCGCCCGCCGACATCACCGGGCCCGTCACCGTCATCGGCGTTCTCCCCGCGTCGTTCGATTTCGGCTCGGTCTTCTCGCCGGGAATGCAGGTGGATTTCTACGTGCCCGCCTACATGGATTTCTGGCGCACCTGGGGCAACACGCTGGCGGTCCTCGGCCGCCTGCGGCCCGGCGTCACACTGGCGCAGGCGCAGGCGGAAGCCGATCTCCTCTTTCCGCAGCTCCGGGCCGCCCACCGCGAGTGGTGGGAGGACTACAAGTCCACGCTGTTCGGCTTGCAGGACCGGGTGAGCGGCAAGCTGCGCCGGTCGCTCTACGTCCTCTGGGGCGCCGTGGGGCTGATCCTGCTGATCGTGTGCATCAATATCTCGAACCTCATGCTCGCCCGCGCCATGTCCCGCGGCAAGGAGTTCGCGATGCGCACCGCGCTCGGCGCCGGGCGCGGCCGCCTGGTCCGGCAGTTGCTGACCGAAAGCCTGGTGCTCTCGGGCGCCGGCGCGGCGCTCGGCCTGGCGTTCGCCTGGGCCATCACGTCGTATCTCGCGCGCCAGAACCAGATGGCCCTGCCGCTGCTCTCCACCGTCGGCGTGGATGGCGCCGCGCTCGCTTGGAGCGTGCTCATCGCGGTCTCTGTGGGCGCGGTCTCCGGCCTGGCCCCCGCCCTTAAGGTTTCCGGCGGCAACTTGCAGGAGGCGCTCAAGGACGGCGGTCCCGGGATGAGCCAGGGCCGCCGGCACGAACGCCTGCGCGCCACGCTGGTGGTCTCCGAAGTGGCCCTGGCGTGCGTGCTGCTCATCGGCGCCGGGTTGTTGTTGCGCAGCTTCGTGCGCCTGCTGGATGTCGATCTCGGCTTCGCGCCCGCCCGCGTCGCCGCCGTCCCGATCGAGTTGAACGATGGCGGAAACCTGGCGCGGCGCGCTCCCATCGTTCAGGAAATCCTGCGGCGCGTCCGCGCTCTCCCCGGCATCGAAGCCGCCGGCATGACGGACATGCTGCCGCTTGACCGCAATCGAAGCTGGGGCCTGGTCGCCAGGGAAAACCTCAATGACCGGACCCGGGAGCACGGCGCCTTCGTCTACGTGGTCTCGCCCGGCTACCTCGAAACCATGGGGATGCGCCTGCGGCGGGGCCGCGATATATCCTGGCGCGACCGCTCCGACGCCCAGCCCGCCGTCATCGTCAACGAAGCCGCCGCTCGCCGCGAATGGCCCGGGCAGGATCCCGTTGGGCGGACGGTGTTCGGCGTAGGACGCGGCGAGGCGCGCGTCGTCGGGATGGTCGCGGACGTCCGCGAAAGCAGCCTCGAGGACCGCGCCAGCGCCCAGGTGTACATCCCCATCACCCAGTTTCAGCCCGAGGGCACGGAGTTGGTGGTGCGCACGCGGCTCCCCATCTCCGCCGTCGAGCGGCCGGTCCTGTCCATCCTGCGGAGCCTGAATCCGGGCCAGCCCCGGACGCGGTTACGCCCCATTCAACAGATCGTGGATCACGCCGTTTCGCCGCGGCGTTTCCTCGTGCTGCTGGTCTCCGCGTTCGCGGCCTTCGGCCTGATCCTGGCCTCTCTCGGCATCTACGGAGTGATCTCGTACTCGGTCGCGCGGCAGGCGCAGGAAATCGGGATCCGCATGGCCCTGGGCGCGAGTGCGGCCCGGATTCAGTTCGGCGTAGTGGCGCAGACCCTCCGGCTGGCGCTGGCCGGTATCGGCATCGGCAGCGCGGCGGCGTACATCGCCGCGCGGGCCATCGCTTCGCTGCTTTTCGGCACCGGGCCGGCCGACCCGGCCATCTTCGCGGCCATGATCGCGCTGCTCGCCGCCGTGGCTCTCGCGGCCGGACAAATCCCGGCGCGGCGGGCCGCCCGCATCGACCCCATGGCCGTCCTGCGCGGCGCATGATCCGCGCCGCGGCGGCTTCCCTGCGCTCCGGCTGCGCTTAGCCTGGCGAAACCACCGGCAGTTTCGCGGCCTCCCAGGCGGCCAGCCCGCCGGCCATCTCGATCAGATCGGTGATCCCGTTTTGATGCAGGATACCGGCCGCGATCGAAGAGCGGTAGCCGCCGGCGCAATGGACGGCAATCCGGCCTCCCCTGGGGAGTTCGGCGATGCGCTCCTGCAAATGGTTGAGCGGAATGTTCATGCTGCCCTCGATCCGCCTGGCCGTCCACTCCCGCGGACTGCGGATATCCAGCAAAAGGGGCGGGTCCGCGCCCGCCAGATCCTCCGCCACCAGCGCGGCGCTGAGGCGCGCGGTCGGCTGCACCAGGTCCGGCCGGCCGGCAAGCGCTTGCATGCCTCCCCGCAGGTATCCTTTGACGTGATCGAAGCCGATGCGGCCCAAGCGTAGGGCGGCCTCCTGTTCGCGCCCGGGCTCGGCGATGATCACGATGGGTCTGGCGCGGTCGAGTATCGTACCGGCCCAGGTGGCGTATTGCCCGCCCAATCCGATGTTGATGCTGCCCGTCAGGTGACCGGTGGCGTACTCGGTGGGTTCGCGCACGTCGAGAATCTGGGCGCCCGCCTCCTGCATGCGGAGCAGTTCGGCGAGATCGACGGGGTGAAGAACCTGCTCGAGAGTCTTGTCCAGCGTGGCGCGCTCGCGTGTGTTGAGGATGGCGTCATAAGTGAAGTACGGCGGTGCATCGGGTTGATCGGCCGTGACGAGACGGATGAATTCCTCTTTGGTCATGGGCTGTAGGGCGTAATTCAAACGCCGTTGATCTCCCAACGGTGCGACCGTATCGGAGGAAAGCTGTTTCCCGCACAGCGAGCCGGCGCCGTGGGCGGGATAGACCAGCGTCTCGTCGGGAAGCGGCAGCAGCCGGTTGCGCAGCGAGTCATAGAGGTGGGCGCCCAGGTCGCTAGCCCGTCTTTCGCAGTTGATGGGGTCGGCGGCAAGCTAACTCATTCTGAATCAGTGAAGGGGTCTGAAAGGTCTCCACCACAAATCGTGCGTATTCGGAGAGGTCTTGGAGGTGAAACTCAGGCGGCG
>Ga0209581_1000309_pt1 | contig 124992 bp, 104 predicted proteins | sample Coa_R2_FD_187160 | JGI IMG/M metagenome (GOLD analysis project Ga0209581, IMG submission 187160) | Surface soil microbial communities from Centralia Pennsylvania, which are recovering from an underground coalmine fire - Coalmine... | ecosystem: Environmental > Terrestrial > Soil > Unclassified...
TCGGCGCACCAAGAAAAAATCCCGCTGCAAAATAGACCGGCGCTACCGCCCCCCACCACGCGACCTGCCTGAAACCTTCCCCCGCGGCCCTCAACCTCATCCCTTCATGCAGATTCCGAAACGGCTGGGCATTCATCGACGGGATGGCGTGCAACGAACAACCTGTTGTAAAGTAGTTCATTGCACTCGATCGCTGGAGTGGCGGAACTGGCAGACGCACCAGACTCAAAATCTGGCGCTGTGCAAACGGCGTGAGGGTTCGACTCCCTCCTCCAGCACCAATTCAGCCGGTCTGCATTCATCGACTTACACCTTCCGATCCGGTTCTTCTGGATACGCAGCAGTACCCTGTACAGCAGGAACAAAAACGTTTTGTTGTTGCGGTGCTCGTTCTCCCTGACCGACCGAGGAAGAGTCGCTTTAAAACGCTTTCGCTGTTGTGGACAGTCGTCGCTTTCCTATGTTACAAACGACTCCGTAATAGCCTGGGGAATCAAGGCACATTTCCAGAGAAAAGCAGGAGGCAAATTCGATGAAGTGCTTTCTTCGAAAACAGTGCGCACCATTCTGGGCTGTCTTAGCCATGGCAATAATACTCTTTACAGCCGCTCAACCCAGCGCGGCCCAGGTGAACACGGAAGTCCCTCCTGTCATGCCGGGTGCAAAGCCGGTGTTCGTCGAACACATTAAGATTCACGGCGAGGCACTGGAAGGAAATCTCGAAGGCGATGCCGTGGACCGCGACGCGGTCGTATTCCTGCCGCCCAGCTACAGGAAGGACAAGCATCGCCGCTATCCGGTGGTGTACGCACTGCATGGATATTCCATTGGTGCTGAACAGTGGACGCACGAAATCCATGTGCCCCAGACCATCGAAGGAGCTTTTGCCCAGGGCAGTCGTGAAATGATTGTGGTGCTGCCCGATTCGAAGACTCTCTATGGCGGGTCAATGTATTCGAGTTCCGTAACCACGGGCGATTTCGAGCGGTACGTCGCGCACGATGTCGTCTCATATATGGACGCGCACTACCGGACAATTCCCAACCGGCTGGCGCGCGGGCTGGTGGGCCACTCCATGGGCGGCTATGGCGCCGTTCGGATCGGCATGAAACATCCCGACGTGTTCGGCAGCCTCTATATCATGAGCGCCTGCTGCCTTTCCCCGATGGGTTCGAGACCAGCGAATCCAGCCGTGCAGCAGGCCATGGAGTCACAAGAGAAAGAATTGGAATCGGTCAGGAAGCCCTCCGATGCGGTCGGTTTGCCTTTTTTCGCACGTGCCATGCTCGCCTCAGCCGCTGCGTGGTCGCCCGACCCGAAGAATCCGCCACACTATCTTGATCTACCGTTCAAGAATGGTGAACGGCAGCCTGATGTGCTGGCCAAGTGGACGGCGAATGCGCCGCTTGCAATGATCGACCAATACATCGACAGCCTTCGGCGTTATCGTGCGATTGCAATGGACGTGGGCGATCAGGATGGTTTAAGGTTCGACATGATCAAGCTGCACCAGGTCCTCGACAACTATGGCATTGCCAACGGCTTTGAGATTTATCACGGCACGCATACCAGCCACGTGGCCTATCGCTTTCAGGACCACGTGATTCCGTATTTCAGCCGAAACCTTTGCTTCGGAAATTGTCAGCAGGAAAGCGGCCCTCGCCCGTCCACCCGGAATTGACGTACGGCGTCTATTCCGGAAGCATAATCTGGCCGTTGATGTCAAAGTTGCCGCTGACTGACGGAGCGCCGGTCCCGGGCTGGCCTCCACCGACCGACACCGTGTACTTGCCCTGCGCAACGATGATGTCTCCCGCTTCCGTCACCATGCTGAGGTCTCTCCGCTTCAGATGAAATTTGACCACTTGGCTCGCACCCGGTTCCAGATGAATGCGCTGGAAACCGCGAAGGGCGATATTGGGCCTGCCGGGGACATCAGGGAATTTCAGATAGAGTTCGGCGACCTCGTCCCCCGCGATCCTCCCTGTATTCGTCACGGTCACTGAAACATCCAGCGGATCGCCTGCGTTGATCGGCGCCTTGGGCAGAGTGAGATCGCTGTATTTGAATGTGGTGTAGCTTAAACCGTAACCAAAAGGCCAGAGCGGCTCACCCTTGAAGTACCTGTAAGTCCGGCCCTGCATCGAGTAGTCCTCAAAGTTGGGCAACTGGCGCACATCTTTGTAGAAGGTGACGGGAAGGCGCCCGGCCGGATTGTTCTTGCCGCTCAGGGTTTCGGCAATCGCAGATCCTCCTTCTTCGCCGGAGTACCAGGCCTCCAGAATGGCGTCGGCATGCGCTTTCTCCCAGTTGACGGCCAGCGCGCTCCCGTTCATCAGCACTACAACCAGGGGCTTGCCGGTGGCGGCCACGGCCTGAACCAGTTCCTCCTCTGGTTCCGGCATTTCGAGATTAGTTCGGTCTCCGCCAAGAAAACCCGGCTGGTCAACGGGCATCTCCTCGCCTTCCAGTCGGCTGGTAATGCCGACCACGGCGATGACGACATCCGCATTCTTTGCAGCCGCAACCGCGGCCGGGTCGGGCGCATTGTTCACAGGTGCCCAGATGAGTTGGGCCTCGGGCTGGCTGCCGGTCGTTTGTCCGTACATTACCTCCAGCTTCACCCGTTGACCCTTTTCCAGATGCACTTGGCCAAGATTTGCTCCGGACCCGAAAATTTGTGCGACTGTCCTGTCGCCGAGCGAGACACGCCCAAAACCGTTGACCTTGATGCCGACGAGATAATCGCCGGTTTCAGTGGGATTAAGGAACCCGGTCCACCGCACGGCAAGCGTGGGCTTTCCTTTCGCCTGTTCAGGAAGGTTGTTCTCGCTCAAATCAACGTTGGATTCCACACGTGAAATAATCGGTGTGGGGGTTCCACCGAGGCTCAGTCCCGAACTGTATTGGGCCTCCAAGCCGGGCTTGCCGTCGGGCGTCGTCAACACCGAGGCGGGAACGGGATTTCCCTGATTTGAGAGGAACTGTGTCCCCGGGACATAGGTAATCTTCGCATTGGGGAACTCAGCCTTCATGCCCTCGAGCACGCTCACGGTGTGGGTAGGTGTGCCGTTGTAATTGCCCAGAAGGACAGCGGTCTGGTCTGCGAGTGGACCGACAATGGCGATCCGCTTGACCGATGGTTTCAGTGGCAGCACGCCGTCATTTTTCAGAAGCACCATAGACTCATTCGCCAGTTTGCGGGCCAGGGCTCGATGCGCCGGGCTGTTGAGCTCATTCGGATCGATGTGATCATAGGGCACCATCGAAGGAGGATCGAACATGCCCAGTTTGATCCGCGCAGTAAAGAGGCGTATCAGCGCGGTGTCAATCGCGCTCTCGGAAAGATATCCCTGCTGCACGGCCTGGATGTACGGCCGGTAGTCGTGGTCGTCCTTCACCGGCGCAAAAAAGTCAATGCACTCATTGTCCATACCGCGTTCCAGCGAGATGGCCGAGGCCTGCGGCTGCGTGGGACGATAGTGGTGGCCTTCGAAGATGTCGCGGACAGCACCGCAGTCAGAAACCACGTAACCCTGGAATTGCCACGCGCCTCGCAGAGTGTGCTCCAGCAGGAAAGGATTGGCGCACGCGGGCGCCCCATTGATGGCGTTGTAAGCGCACATCACAGACCCCGCATGTCCCTCGACAATCGCAGCGCGAAAGGCGGGCAGGTATGTGTCCTCCATGTCATGCTTGCTGACATCTACATCGGCGAAATGCCGCGTAGGCTCCGGTCCGCTGTGCACATCGAAGTGCTTGGGAGTTGAGATGACCCGGAAGTACTTCGGGTCGTTGCCCTGCATCCCGGTGACAAAAGCCACCGCCATGCGGCCGGTGAGGAATGGGTCCTCGCCGTAAGTCTCCTGGCCGCGGCCCCATCGCGGATCGCGGAAAATGTTAATGTTGGGTGCCCAGAAGTCCAGGCCATGAAAGATATTGGAACTGCCGTCGTGCTCAGCCTGTGCGTGCACAACGCGGCCTTCGATGCCGATCGCAGTGGCCATCTCATGGATTGCTGGCGTGTCGAACGTAGCGGCGAGACCGATGGGTTCCGGGAATTCCGTCGTGCCGTTCACTGCAACGCCATGCAGAGCTTCGCTCCACCAGTCGTAACCTGGCACGCCAAGACGCGGAATCGGGCGGGACTGATTGACAAGTTGCGATGCCTTCTCCTCAAGCGTCATGCGATGCACCAGGTCAGCCGCGCGCACTTCGGGCGGCAAGTTAGGATTCATGTAAGGCAGTTTTGAATTGTCCTGCGCCCTGGCCGCGCAGGCCGTGAAAATAACGCCAGCCACAATGGATACCATCAAGCGTTTTCCGAAGTAGTCCATGACTTTCCCCTTAATCGTCCAAAGTGTCGTTCTGCTGCTGTGCATGCATCTACATGCAGTTTCTCTCCGGGCTGAGACAACAGTTTAGAACCTGGTCGCCGCCCAGTGGCATCCGATTGTACTCCAAAACTGTTTCCTTGCAAGGCGATCGTCTATCCGGCATGGCCCCCAGAAACCGCGAGACCCTGGGCATGACTGTAACCCTTCCGGTTGCATTGAAAATGGTCAGGTTGGCCAGGTCCGAGAAATTCTGCCGACAAAGAAACATGTATCCATCCGCTGTATGCTTGCATTTTCACGCCATTTGCTGAAGTTGAGTTCCGGCAGCACGTTCTTGTTCATCGAAGATAATCCCGGTTGACGATTTCTCGGGTGCGGATTATGCTTCGAACTATGCTGTCACACGAAGTCCCAGCGAAGTAGGATGGTAGTTGAAAATACCTGACAGCTTTAATCATTCTGCTGGTGTCACTGAGGATTATCAATTATAGTGACGAAATTTGTTGTGGCGGCCTGTCCTCAGCTTCGGAGTACGCCGGTAGGGACACCGGCACTACAGTAAATGCATTCACTATAACTTGTAATCTTCAATAATTGTGGCAACGCAGCCGGCAAGGAGTGATGACAACCCGATCCGGGTTTATTGGAGGATTGACCGTCATTATTTTCCGGTTGCTGTGCAATCCTCTCAGATCAGGTTTACCCCATGTTTCCTGTCAGTGATACTGTTCCTCGCTTAAATCCGCCTGTTGCCACCTGGTCGCTGATTCTCATCAATGCCTTCGTTTTTTTCATTGAGCTGTCCCTGCCTGAACCGGCTTTGAAGCATTTCTTTTTCACTTTTGGGCTTGTGCCTGCCTATTTTTCGCATCCCCAATGGGCTGCACATATCGGGCTTCCACCCGGCGATTACTGGCCCTTGCTGACGAGCATGTTCCTGCATGGCGGTTGGCTGCACATCATCGGGAACATGTGGATACTCTGGATATTCGGCGACAATGTGGAAGACCGCATGGGGCCGGTCCCTTTTGTGGTTTTTTACATTCTCTGCGGCCTGGCTGCGGGTATCACTCAATGCTTTGTCACTCCGAATTCCACGGTGCCCACTGTTGGGGCGTCCGGGGCCATCGCCGGAGTCATGGGGGCATATCTTTTGCTCTTTCCTCTGGCACGCATTATTGTGCTCTTCCCCGTGCTCATCTTTCCGATTTTCTTTGAGCTGCCTGCAGTCTTATTCCTCGGTTACTGGATTCTGCTTCAGCTATTTAGCGGCACTTTGTCTCTGGCCAGTCCGCAGGTCGTGGGTGGAATTGCCTGGTGGGCGCATGTCGGAGGCTTCCTCACGGGGGTCGGGTTGTGTTTTTTCTTTGCAGGGCGCAGACGGGGTTATCGTCGTCCATCGCGTGATGAATACGGGATCGAGGAAGCCTGGCTTCCTTACGGTTACTGGAGGGAGAACTGATGAACGGTATGGATCTTATCTGGCTTTTCTTCGTGCTTTCAGCTATTCAGCCCGTCATCAAGCAGCGGTTTCTCGAAGCTTCGCGCCAGCGCCTGATCAGTCGGATTGAACGCCGCAGAAATTCGCGCGTCATTCTTCTCGTTCACCGACAGGAGACCATGAGCTTCCTGGGTTTTCCCGTGTTTCGCTACATCGACATCAATGATTCCGAAGAGGTGCTGCGTGCCATTCACCTGACGGATCCTGACGTCCCCTTGGACATCATGCTGCACACGCCGGGAGGGCTTGTCCTGGCTTCTCTTCAAATCGCCCGTGCGATCCACAAGCACAAAGGCAAAGTAACCGCGTTTATTCCTCACTATGCGATGTCGGGCGGCACCCTGATCGCCCTGGCTGCAGACGAAATCGTCATGAGTGAGGACGCCGTACTTGGGCCCGTCGATCCGCAACTGGGTCAATACCCAGCCGCTTCAATTCTTAAGGTGGTGGCCAAAAAGCCTGTTGAACGAGTCAATGACGAGACTCTTATTTTGGCGGACCAGGCGGAAAAGGCCGTAGCCCAGTTGAGAGAAAGTGTGCAGGAACTGCTTGCCGACAAGTGTACGCCGGAGAAGGCACAGGACCTTGCCCGTCTGCTTTCCGAAGGCACCTGGACACATGACCATCCGATTACATTCGAAACGGCGAAGAGTTTCGGGCTTCCCGTGCGCTCCGATATTCCGCCGGAGTTTCTTGCCTTGATGAACCTCTATCCCCAACCCGTTCGACATCAGCCGACGGTTGAATATTCACCCGGACCGCGGCGCTCAAGCGATTTTCGCAGCGCGCGTGACTGAGACTTCGAAAGTCCGGATTTAAATTGCCCACGCGGCTCAAGCTGCAATCTGTTGATTAGACATACAATAACTACGAATAAAATTTTTTCTTGACAACACCCAAACCTGGTGTATGATCGCCTCATTAGTCTCCTGGGGGAAATCCTGGTAATTCGGTGATTGTGCGCGCCGCCGGCCGGCTGTGCGCGTGGGGACATTTGAGTCTTGCAGGAAACTCAGACGATGGAGGTGTGTCTATGGCGCAGCAACCCCCGACTCCTGATCCGGCAGGCGGAGCAGCCGCCGGCGCAGTGACCGGACCTCATTTAACAGCGGACGCAACAGCCCTTGCCGTGCAGCCGGTTACGGCTTTGCGACGGATCCCGCTTTCCGACGACATTCTGGCGCCGACTGAACAGCAGGCGGCAGCCTTCCAGCAAAACCGCCTTCAGGCAGTCAGTCATTTTTACCTGACGCTCAACGAGGCAGCCAAGCACGTCGATCTGTTGAAGCTCATCCTGGCCCAGCGGCCATTGCCCGAATACCTGATCGGCACGCTGCATGAGCCGGACGGCAGCGCGGCCGCACGGGTCCAGTTGCAGATCGACCTGGCGCAGTTTGGCGTTCCCGGCGGCGGCTATGAGGTGGCCTTGACGGACGATCAGGGTGCTTTCACACTGCCCCTGCCCGCAGGCAGAGCATTCCCGAGTTCAAACAGCCTTTCGATCGTTGTGCACGGCGCGAACGCCAATCCGACGATCACTCTCAACGCCAATCAGATCGCAGCCAACGGTCTGGTGGGCATCCTCACGCTGGATGCGCAGGTGGATCCGCTTCCGGTCAGCATCATCGCCAGCCTTCAGGCTCTCCTCCCCAAGGATGGAACGGCCCAGGCGGGCCAGCCCGCGCCGCAGCCTCCACAGTTGCCGGCGGTAACGCTGGGAGACCAGGGGCAATGTCAGCTTTCTTTCCGCACCGATTATTCCGTGGACCGATTCCCCTACTCTGTTTTCTTTCGCCTAGTCGAGCCGCGCACCAGCATCGTCACCGAGGTCTTCCGCATCCCGCAGGTTGAAGGCCCAAGATTCAATCTGCTGACCAAGTGGCGGTTACCATTTCCAATTCCGGGCACCGCGCAAACGAGCTATGTTGACCGCACGCCCGTCGAGCAGCCCATCAGCGTGGACGGCTTCCGGGATCAGATTGTCGGTGTGGACGGAGGAACAACGGTCGGCATATCGGAAACCGTTCCCATGGCCGGCACGCTGGGACTGGGCTACATCTTGCGGATGGCCCAGTTGTGGACCCCCAAGGGTTATGCACTCGGCAACCTGGTTTACTCCCTTCCACTTGCGCCGGGCGAGCAGGAAGAAGTTGCGATCTTCGAACGCGTGGACACTTCCGCCGTGCGCGAAAGTGAACTCCTAAGCGAGCAGGAGCAGCAGACGCTGTTCGCCACAAACGACGCCTCCACGCATGCGACTTTCACTTCCGCCTTTAATGAAATGGCGCAGGGCGGCAGCCGGTTCCAGACTGACTCCAGTTCGAGTTCCTGGGGCGCAAGTATTCTGCTGGTCTCAGGCGGTGGGGGCTCATCATCCTCGAGCGGCACGAGTTCCGAGTGGATGAGCGGCCAGCGCGACCTGGTCCAGCAGGCTGCGGAAGATTCTCATTCTGCGGTGGCGCGCCAGGCGGCCGCGCGACGCGACGCCTTCCGCACCAGCATGCGGCTGGCCTCAGCCACGGAATCTGAAACCGTCACCACCAAGACCATTACCAATCACAATCACACGCGCGCCCTCACCCTGCAATACTGGGAAGTGCTGCGACTGTTTGACATCACAACGGATATTGAAGGGGCACAGCTTGTTTGCCTGGTTCCGCTCGAAGTCGTACGCTTCCTCCCGCCGGGCCAGGCGCTTTTGCTCGATTCAAACAACGTCCCCCAAAACCGCACGGATGTACTGAAGCGCTATTTTCTGATTCTGAAGCATGCCGACGTGCTCGCGCGCAGCCTGCCGCGGCAGTTCCAATACGGGCTCACGCTGCTTCGGCAATTTGCTTCCGATCCTACGGCGGACGTTCAGCAGGCCGCGTCGGCTGCCGAAGACGTCATTAATTTCCGCCTGGAGGGAACCTTCCTGCCATTCGAGGAAATCTACGTCAGCGCTGTCACGCGGCGCGGCACAAGGATAGGCCCCACGCGGCTTGCAGGATCAATCGATCCTGTGCCGGACGTCCACACCGACCCGAAAAATTCCTTCGCCACCAAAGATTCTTTGCTCGGCTATCTGCGCGCACGGCGGAACGGCGGCACGATTTTAGGTCTTTTCCAGATCGGCGGAAAGTCGTATGCGCTCGGCGGCAGCCTGGCCCTCCCGCCTTCTCTCGCACGGAACGACATCATCGGCTTCGAACTGACGCGGCGGTTCCAGCCCTGGGACTATGATCTGATCAGTCCGGAGGTCCAGACTTCAGTGATCATGGGCATTCCGCTTCAGATCACGTCAGACACGCAGTATGTAAGCTCGACGATCCACTTCTCGCCGCAGGAGCTTGAAAACGAACTGGGCGGACCCATCCTCGGCAATTTCACTGCCTCGCTCCTGGCAGTAACGGGGGGAGGCAGTGCGAATCCTGATCCCAAAGAGACCTACGCCAATGACGACCTGAACGGCGTCGAATTGCCGCCGGTGGTCTACCCTGTTCCGGCGGTGCAACTCGCACCCGTGCTGAAATACTCGCAACTGCTCGAAATCGAGAAGATGCTTCAGCACGTTGTGCACAACACGATGGTTTATTCAAAAGCCGTGTGGTGGTCGCTGACGCCCGAAGAGCGCGCCATCATGCTCGAAGGCTACACGATCGGCGTGCCATCCGGCGGCATCACCGATGAATCGCAGATGGTTCCGCTGCTCAATTGCGTGCAGAACCAGGTGCTGGGCTTCTATGGCAATTCGATGATCATGCCCTTCATCATTCCGGCGTCTGTGGCAGAGAGCATGAGCATAACGTCCAGCCAGGTGCAGGAAATGCTGACGCAGTTCCACAAGACGGCCTTTGACCCGCCGAAGTCCACGATTGCGCTGCCTACGCGTGGCGTGCTGGGCGAAGCGGTGCTTGGCCATTGCTCTTCAGCGGAAAAGATCGACCTGACACGCTTCTGGAACTGGCAGGATTCGCCCGCCGATACGGCGCCGCAGATTTCTCCCGTCACACTTCCAACGACGCAGCCGTCCATCGCGGCAGGCCTCAGCGGGCCGAGTGCCCTTACCGGCATGCAGCCGCTGATCAACAACAACTTCACCAGCGGCGGCGCAACCGCCCCTGACACGAGCCTTTTGAGCGCCATGGTCCAGGCGGCAGCCAGCCAGAAAGACTTCAGTACAGACATTACTGGTGCTTCGCAACTGGCTCCGCTAATCCTGAACAGTCAGAAAACCGCAGAAAGCGCCCGCGCCGATGCGCTGAAGACGACGAAGGACCTTCAGGCTCAGGCCATCGCGACGGTCGGCAACATCGTCGGGGGCATCTATGGTGGCAACCCCAACGCCGGTTCGAGCGCGCTGGCTGCCCAACAGGGCCAGGCCCCCAAGGACACGAGCAGTTCGTCCAGCAAGAGTTCTTCCGGCTCCAAATCCGGGTCCTCAGCTTCAAGCGGCAGCAGTTCCGGCTCAACGGGCAGCGGAGGCTCAGCCTCTTCCGGGTCCGGCGGAAACGGCGGGTCTGGTTCAGGCTCCGGAGGCTCCAGCGGAGGAGGCGGTGACTCCGGCTCCGGTGGAAGCGGTGGAGGTACATAGCGTCAAAGACCGTCAGAACAGGCAGGGGCAATTCTCCGGTATACGGAATCTGAATACCGGACATGAATGGCCCCTGCAAGACTTCGTTGCCGATATCAATCGCTGAGATTTTCAGTACACATGAGCGTCCGCCCGTGGGAAACTCCTTCGCGGCCGGACTGAAAAGGAGGAAAAGACGATGGCAGACGATCCCACTACACCGACACCGGCCCCAAGCGATGCCCTGACCAGCGCTTTGCTGAACATGGTGCAGTCGGCGAGTTCGCCCGATATTTTCAAAGCGCAAGTGATGATCCTGCGACGGCTGGCCCTCGAGGGCAACATCATACCGTCGCGCGTTCCCGCGCCGCGAAACATATCCGAAATCGGCGGCTATATCAACCTGCTCAACACACTCTCCGAGCCGGCCATGCGAGAGCAGATGCTGGCAGGCATTCTGGGCGTTGCAGGACCCAATCCCCCGCTTGGATGGCTTTCGACCGCGGCACCACTTTCACTGGTGCCCTTGCCGAATGACCGCCCGGCCGGAACATTCCAGGCCGCCATCCCGCTGACTTTCGCTGTTCGCAGCGACTTCTCGAACCCCCTTCAGTCGGCGCTCAACAACCTGCACGCGCAGGGATGCATGCTCCCGCTAATGTCGAACATCTATCCATTGCCGCCTTCGGCACCGAACGCGCAGCCACCCGATGACGCCCTGCCGTATCTCGGCCGCGCGCTCGACATCGTCCCGGCTGCCGCGCTCAACGATCCCACAACCGACCCTGTCGCCCTGGCGAGGGCCGCTGGAAGTTCCGATCCGTACGTTCCGGTTGCGCGAGTGATCAACCCCGGCTCCGTCGCCGTTACCCCTGCCAACTGGGAAGCGCTTAAATGTGACGCAACCAAGTGCACGCCCGTGACGCTCAACAATTCAAGCTACGTGCCCATCGGACCCGTACTTGCGGCCGCTGGTTTTTATCAGGCATCGCCACCGCCACAGCCCAGTTCAATCACGTCAACCGGCTGGAACCACTTAACCAATGTGACAGGCCTCGTTACCGGCGTCACCAAACTCGGCGACGAACTGAGCCTGCTGTACAACCTGTCTGACATCAATTCCAGCGTCTTCGCCAACTCGCTGAATTGGGTGTGGAACGGAACAAAGTTTGCCAAGCCCTGAGCGTGGGATTACGCGGGAGGGACCTTTCCTCCCGCGATTTTCCCCGGACACGCAGCAGTAGAGCCATTTCCTCGTCCGACTCGTATTTCAACTCGGCGGTTCCTGGGCGCCGCCCTCCTTTTCTGTGGGGCTGATGGCATGTCGTGGCGGTCAAAAGCCCGGGAACTCTCTCCGCAATGCTGCATTGTCCACGTTGCTCGGCACGTCGCCGAAGCAGGACCCCCGCGCCGAGATCAGAAATCCAGAAATTATTTAGGTGACATCAGGTATTTTCCCTTATAAATTCCCGTTCTTGCCCGAATGGATTTTCCCCTGCTGATCGTTATATTTAATCCTTGCGTCCGGAGGGATGGGCCCGGCGGGAAGCGCAATTTTGCGGTTCTCGGGAAGGGGGACGCAGGCAGTTCTTCGGGCCCTGACACCCGGAATTTCCTGCTGCCTGGGACGACAAGCGTAGCCATAACACCGCTTTCCCGCGGGCAAATGGGGCGGACACATCACCCACCGCCACTGGCATGCTTCATGATAAAGCTCATGCAGCGGGGACCTGAAATCGTTGCTGAATGGGAGGGGAAAATGGGGATACGATTAGAAAGGTCAGGTGGATTGATCTTCATTAAGGGCACTCCGGATGCTCCGGAACCGCCGGTGAACAAATATGCCACCGTGGGGCTTTGGCTGGCTCTGGTTCTTTTTGTGGGTGGGGTGCTCTTCATCGGCCCGCACTCATTGACGATGGCCGATATAACGCACACATTCAAGAGCTTACTCGCTGCGGTCCATTATTGAATATTCCAGATTATATTGACTTCTTTTACTGGAGCGGCAGTGTCTCCACGGGTGGATTCTGGTGCCGAGGACAGCGTTGCTGCAGAATAAGATGTCGTCAATATAATTTGTAAAACCCGCCAGGCCAGACACGTGCTGTACCGTAATATCATCCTATCAATGTCCCGGCCTTTGTCTTAAATCCACAGCGTCCAGCGCAGGGTCATAAGACCGGCCCTGTGCTTCACTTCGAATGCCTGCCTTGGGTTCGTCCTGTTTTTGAAAAGCGCGCGCATCATCCGGTTCAGACACTCGTTGAAGTTCCTTTCCTTCTGCATCGCCGGTACGTCGGTTGAAATTCCTGCTGTTTTCGGGCGCGGAACTGAAGGACCGTCTGCAAACAAACCGGCATACAATGTTGCGGGGTAAGTCATTTGCCCGGGAGTCTGCATGGCAATCGAACCTGATCTATCCGAGGGAATTCGTTTGTTTAACGCACAGAAATATTTCGAAGCACACGAAGCGATGGAAGCGATGTGGCTGACGGCTTCCGGAGACCGCAAGACTTTCCTGCACGGCCTCATCCAGGTGGCGGCGGCGTTTCATCACTACGCGAGGGGCAACCTTGAGGGATTTCGCTCGCTGCTCGAAAAAGGCTGCACAAGACTGGTAAAGTTCAACCCAGCGGCTGAAGGTGTGGATGTTGCCGGCCTGTTGTTCCAGCTTCGACCGTGGCGGGAACATCTTCGTTCAGATTGCCCGCAGACAAGCTCGATTCCCCCACTGCCGGTCATCCGGCAGAAAGGTGACCCAGACGAATGAATCTGCTGCTGTTTACACACAAATGGGTTGCCGCCTAATATAAGCATTTGTGTTTTTGAAGTTTCATAAGCTTGCTCCTGCATGAACAGCAGATTTCGAGGTCCGGCTTCATGATTGAGTGTCTTCATCCCTCCCCTGCAAAGGCGGTGAAAGTAGTTCTGTTTGATTTTGATGGCACACTTTCGCTGCTGCGCTCCGGCTGGGTGGATGTGATGGTCCCGATGATGGTTGAAGTTCTCGCGGATCTCAAGACCGGCGAACCTGAGGCGGAACTGAGATCGATTGTTGAAGACTACGTGGCGCGCCTCACCGGAAAGCAGACCATCTACCAGATGATCGAACTGGCGCGGCAGGTTGAATTGCGTGGCGGCAAACCGCTCGAACCGCTCGCCTATAAGAAAATCTATCACGACCGTCTGATGGAGAGGATCCGGCACCGGCGCGAGGCGCTGCGGCAAGGCAAAGAACCTCCGGACAAATATCTTGTCCCCGGCGCCCGCGAATTGCTGAAGGCGCTGAAAGAGCGCGGCCTCAGACTCTATTGCGCCAGCGGCACGGACCACGCCTACACTGTCGAAGAAGCGGAGATGCTTCAGATCACGGACTATTTTGACGGCGGCATCTATGGTGCGCAGGATGACTACAAGAGCTTCTCAAAGGCGATCTTGATTCAAAAGATCATCAACTCAATGGAATGCCGTGGCGATGAAATTCTGGGATTCGGCGATGGATATGTTGAAATCAAGAACGTGAAAGAGGCGGGCGGCGTCGCGGTGGGCGTCGCCACCGACGAACCCGAATGCCAAAAGGTCGATGAGTGGAAGCGCAACCGCCTCGTCCAAGTGGGAGCCGATTACATCATTCCCAACTTCCTCTGCCGCAAGCAGCTATTGCAGACTTTATTTCCTCAGTGACGGCGCGAACATGAAATCAAAATACCCGCTTTTTGACCGATCGAACCTTCTGATCAAACCGCTGAGCGAGCGCAAGCACGACATGCAGCTTGATTACGTCCTTGGACTTGATGGGCCTGCGCCGGAATACTCGCACCCGCATCTGCCTGAACTTGCGCGCCGGGTGATCGATGCCCAAAACAAACGTGCAGCGCGCATCCTGATGATGGGAGCCCACGTCATCAAAATGGGAATGAGCCGCTACATTATCGATCTCATTGAACGCGGCTATTTCAACCACATCGCCGTGAACGGCGCCTGCGCGATTCACGATTACGAACTGGCCCGCATCGGAGCAACCACAGAAAGCGTAGCACGCTACATCCAGACAGGTGAATTCGGCCTCTGGAAAGAGAGCGGCGATTTGAATGACGTCATTCGAGAGGCCGCTGAGCTTTCCCTTGGACTTGGCGAGAATGTCGGCAGGCACATTGAAGCCGGCAACTTCCCCCACAAGGACGTGAGCATTTTTGCCGCGGCTTACCGGCTTTCTGTTCCCGTAACGGTGCACGTGGGAATCGGCTACGACATCATTCATGAGCACCCGAACTGCGATGGCGCGGCCTTCGGCGCCGCGAGCTATCGCGACTTTCTGATCTTCACGCGGACCGTGGAAAATCTTGAAGGCGGCGTCATGCTGGATTTCGGCTCAGCAATCATGGGACCGGAGGTTTATCTGAAGGCGCTCTCGATGGCGCGCAACGTGGCGCGGCAGCAAGGGCGATCCATCAAACATTTCACCACCGCCGTTTTCGATCTGGTGCCGATCCAGGGCGACATTCATCATGAACTGCCGAAGACCGACCCCGGTTACTATTTCCGCCCGCACAAGACGATCCTGGTGCGCACCGTTGCGGACGGCGGAGAAAGTTTTTATTTCTGCGGCGACCATCGCGCGACAGTACCGGCGCTGCGGCGCGCTCTGTTGGAGGCGGCGTGAAGACGGCGGAAATTCTGGCCGCGTTTGGCGATCTCAAGGCCCTGGTCGCAGGCGATATCTGTCTTGATCGCTGGTGCACCTATGATCCGACGATTTCCGAACCATCGCGTGAGACCGGCATTCCGCGCCTGGGAGTGGTTTCAACGCAGGTGACTCCCGGCGCCGGCGGCACCGTAGCCAATAATCTGGCTGCGATGGGTGCTGGCCGCGTGGCCACTCTCGGCGTGCGCGGCGACGACGGGTTTGGTTACGAATTGGACCAGGCGCTCATCAACCGCGGAGTTGATACGGAACAGATGGTGAAAGTTAAGGGATGGCAAACTTTCACTTACACAAAACTGCTGAACCTCGAAACCGGCGAGGAAGACCAGCCGCGCGTCGATTTCATTTCCACGCGGCCGCTTCCCAAAGAAGCTGAGGAGCAGGTGATCGAAAATCTTCAGTCTGCAGTTCCACACTTTGACGTCATCGTCGTTGCCGACCAGGCTGAGACCAACGCCGGTGGAGTCGTCACGCGCGCCGTGCGGGAATCTATCATTCACCTCGCGGAAAAATACCCGAAGAAGGTTTTCCTGGCCGACTCGCGAAAGCGAGTGCATCTGTTCCGAAAAGTCATGCTGAAGCCCAACCGCGACGAAGCGGAAGCCGCAAGCCGCGCCTTACTCGGGACCGTCGATTACGCCGCCCTGCGGCGCAGGCTTGACGCCAGCGTCCTGATCGTGACTCACGGGCCCAGGGGCGCGCTCGTAGTTCAGGAAGAAAAAGAAACCTGGGCGGAAACGCGCGGTGTGGAAAGGCCCGTGGACATCTGCGGCGCGGGAGACAGTTTTGCTGCTGCCTGCGCGCTGGCGATGGCCGTCACCGGCGACCCCGTTGTCTCCGCGCGCGTGGGCAATCTCGCCGCATCCGTCACGATTATGAAAAAGGGAACCGGCACCGCCTCGCCGGAAGAAATCCTCGCCGCCGAAAGAAGCTTCTGATCTGCTTTTCCCTTTGAATTTCCCATTCGAAATCGCTTCCCACAGAGCCAGGTCCTACCTCCAACTGAACGCATCCTGCAAAAAGAAAAGGGACCGCCGATGAAGCGGTCCCTTCAGGTTGTGGCCAGCGCCTGGGACCGGCGCTGACCGTGATTAATCGGTCCTTCTCCCGCAGTGCTAAAAGCTCAGCCTTGCGCTGAACTCGAACTGCCTGGCGTCGATTCCCTCACGAGCAAAGTTGACTGTTCCTTGGCCGCTGGTAATCTGGCCGAAGTTTGCGGAACTGCACCCGCTGGTTGCACCTGAGGGAATGCTACCGCAGTTTGCAGCCGGGTTATTGAAGTGCGGGGTATTTGTGAAGTTCAGCGCCTGGGCGCGGAACTGGAGTTGGAAACGCTCCGAAAGTCTGAACTTTCGAGTGAGCGCAGCGTCCAGATTGAACAAGTGCGGCCCATGCAACACATAAAACGCTGAAGTGCCAAAGCGTTGTGTATCCACTCCGCTGAAGCACGTCGGATCGAACCATTGTTCACCGGCGCCGACATTCTTCGGCGTTCCAATGTTGCTGCACAAACGGTCAGGACGCTGAGAGTTGCCTGAGGCGTTCAATGAGGTCCCACTCGCAGTCATCTGAAACGGGGTTCCCGAAACCGAGGTCAGAAGTCCGCTTGTCTGCCAGCCTCCCAGGACCTTGCCCGCGAACCCTGTCTTGGCGAAGCGATGACCGGCCCCGAAAGGTGACTCAACAATGAAAGTTGCCTCAAAATTCTGAGGACGGTCGGACGGGGCCAGCCCATGGTTGAGGCTGTAAAACGCTGGAGCGGGGATATAGAGCTGGCTTTTTTCGTCGAAACCTACTGTTCCTCCAGCCCCTCCTGCTTCTCCAATCGTCTTTGACCAGGTGTAGGCCAAACCCACATCAAATCCGTTCGCCCAGTGGTGCCTGAGCGTCGCTTGCAGAGAGTCGTAGTGGCCGCTGGCTATGGGCGTGACGATCGAAGTTCCGCCGGTACGGCAGCCGAGGTTCGTGCTTGCAGCACTGGGACAAATGGTCTTGTTGCTGCCGTTAAAGTTGAATGGCTCGCTGGCTGTCCCGCCACAGTTCACACCGGGTGTGCAGCCTGCGGGTGCTATTGGGCTTTGAACGTTGAGGTTTTCGATTCCCAATTGGTTCACAATGCGTGTTCCGACGTATCCTGCCGAAGCAAGCCACCCTCCGGGCAACTGCCGCTCAAGCATGAAGTTCCAGGATTGAATGTAACCGCGCGTCACGTGGTCCGTCGCGGTCACAAGGTTGACGTTGCCGGGAATCGGGTTTGAAGCGCTCGTTAAGCTGGGCAGTGGCGGCGCCAGAATCCCTACCGGCAAGGTCCCCCCCGAACCGAAGCAATAAGAAGGGAAAGCCGCGCATTCGCCAGCCGGCGTGTTCTGCAAGCTGGCTGAATCCAGGACGCCGGCCGCGGTCAGGGAGTTGGGCGTGCCTTCATTCAAGGGGATCAGAATCGGGTAATTCGTGCGCAGGTCGTCAATCAGGTTGAAGGGTTCATAACTCATGCCGTATCCGGCACGGACAACAAAGTTGTTCGTCATTCGATAAGCCAAGCCGATGCGCGGCGAAAAATACTTATGGCCGACAGTTGTTCCGCAATCGATCGGGTTACCGCCCTCACCGCAATTGAGCATCAGGCCCGTGCTGAAGTCATATCTCTCGACGCCGGCCGGCGTGCCCGAGCGCGTTGGGAACGGGTAGTATTCCCAGCGGACGCCATACGTAGCGGTCAGTTTATTGGTGACCTGGTACGTGTCGCCGACGTAGAGCGCGTACATATGCGTCACAGTGTGGAAAAAGTCAGGAATCTGGATATTCCTGCCCCAAGCGTTATCCACACCAAGAAGGAAGCTTGCAAAATTGTTGTAGTTGTTAGCAGAACTCGTTTTTCCAGTACTGCTGCAATTACCGCATTGCGTAACGCCCCCGCCAAATCCGAACCCTCCCGCTGCCGGCCAGGTGGTTCCGCCTGCATTCCATTCCGGCTGCTGCTGGTTGAGGTGCTGGATTTCTATGGCGCCGCCGAAACGGAGCGAATGGTTTCCATGGATCCAACTGGCATTCGTGCTCCAGGAGAACTGTGGGTCATTCCTGTAGTAGGGCATGAAGTTATGCTGCGTCCCCAGAACGGCAAATCCACTGATACTAAACTGCGGCATGCTGCCTTCGAAGGGGCGCGAACCATTCGTGCCTGGGATACCAAGGGCCTGGCCTTCATCCTTGGCAATGTCGAGTTGCTGCGAATTGATAACCTGGCGCGTCATGCCGAAGTTCGTGTCAATCACAAAGTTCGGTGTGGCCACGTAGTTGCCGGTCACGGCGAAGGTGATCGTGTGCCCATTGGCCTCGCCTTCGTTTCCGATGAATCCGCTCGCCTGCGGCCCTCCCAGTGGAGTGCCGAAAATCGTTGGGTTGAGCGTCCCGAAGTTGAGATAGCCGATATGGCCGTACATTGTGAATTTGTCTGTGGCGTTCCAGTTGATTTTGTCGTCTGTGGTAACACGGTTGAAGTGAACATCCGCTGCGCCAAGGTAGTTATTGGAAGTTTGGTTGTTGCTGGAACTGGGTATATTCGGTTGCGGCATCATGTTGAGAAGCGCCGTCGCGGTTGGGCTGATACGGCTGGTCGGAATGACGTTAGGGCACTCAGTGACGCCGCTCGAGAGAACAATACTGCCGGGGTCGCCAGCATGGCACACCGCGTTGTAGGTGCTGGGATCGGTCGGGTCGTTCGTGGCGAAAATTTGGGTCCTGTTGTTGCCTTTTGAGTTGCCTGTCGCAGGGTCATAAACCACATCAGGATTGGCCGTCGTAATCCCTTCGGCAGGGTTAGGGAGGCCCCGCAAATCGCCAACACGCATTGCAGCATCCGGGATGGTTTGAACGGTCGTCGCGTATTGGTAATCGCGCGTAAATTCCACGTTCGAAAAATAAAAGAGCTTATTCTTCTTGATTGGCCCGCCAACGCTTGCCCCGAATTGGTTGAAAACGTCCTTGGGAACACTCGAGATCCCAGACTGCGGTGCAAAGAACGGGAGGGCCTCAAGCGCGCTTGTGTAGTTATATTCGTACACATCGCCATGAATTTGGTTAGTTCCGCTCTTGATCTGCACATTGGCAGCCGCCCCACCCGCGAAGCCCTGGTCAATGTTGTAATTGTTCGTACTGACGTTCACCGTCTCAATGGCGTCGGATGAAGGGATGTAAGAAGCGTCTTCAGGGACCCAGATGTTCCACTGGGTCACGCCATCAATCATGATCGTATTGCCAAAGTCGCTGCCACCGTTGCTGTTAAAAGCCAGCGACCGTGTGGGGTTCGTCGGGACTGAATGCGAGTTTGCGGGTGGTGTCACACCAGGCAGTGCCTGAAACAGATGTTCGAAGTTATTGCCCGGGGCCATCGGGATGTTCTCAATCTGCACGGCGCTAAGGTCGTGATGAACGTCCGCCCGGTCCGTTTGGAGCACGGCAGCAGAGGCGCTAACTTCAACCGTCTGATTTACGGCGCCGATCTGAAGGGTCGCATCCACGCGCGTCACTGTGTTGATTGCGACGGCTACGTCAGATTTGACAAATGTCTTGAACCCCTTGGCCGAAATCCTGACCGAATAGGTACCGGCCGGGAGTGTGGAAGCTGTGTATGAGCCGTGTGAATCGGTTTGCACTGCGCGCGTCAGCCCTGTTTGGGTCTGAGTCAGGGATATTGTTGCGTCTGGAATGACGGCGCCGGTTGGGTCCTTAACGTTCCCTACTACGGTGCCGTAAAGGACCTGCGCCCTGCTGGTTCCGGGAACCGCCAGAACTATGGCCAAGGCGATAGCGGCGAGAAATACACTGCGGATGATTGCGCCAACCCTCGCGCAGTGATTGGAAGAGTTTCCAATCATGAGTACCTTCCTCCTTGCCTGCCAGATTTTCTGAATTTCCGGGTCCAAATTAATCTTGTTGCCCCTGGCGGAACGGCGAAGGGGCCTCCGCACAGAAGGGCTTCCCCAGGACGCAGCCCCGCCCTGAATTAAGGTTTTTGCCGTAAAGTTCCAGGACCCGACGCAAGAGCACCGGAAACGGTTCCGACGTATATCAATGCCAAGGGTCTCTTGTCAAGATATTTTTTACCGGAGTAACCAGAGCAGTAATGCCACCGTCTAAAGGCGCCTAACAGGGAGGGGCTGGACCCGGCCTTTCGGGGATGCAAAACTTTCGAAAAACCAGCCACATGCGAACGATAATGACGAACCGGCAGCGCCCTTACCCGTGCAGTTGTCACGATCCGGAAACGACCTGCTATCCCCCTGTCGAAGCAGACTGATCGTCGCAGGTCAGTGATACAAATTCCCGTGCGGACCAGGAGTTCCAGGACAAGATTTGCCGTCCGCAGGACTTGAAAAATGGATAAAATCTTTCAGCGACGCGTTCGATTTGATATAAATCTGGTGATTTCAGGCCATATGGTAAGAACATGACGCCGCCACTTCGAGCAGCCACCATTCGCGATGTCGCCCGCGCTGCGGGGGTCGGGATCGGGACGGTCTCCCGCGTCCTGAACGGAGGCGCGGAGGTCAGCCACGCGACGCGGGAGCGCGTCACGATGGCAATCCATCGGCTGGGCTTCCGCCCGAATGCCCAGGCGCGGCGCATCCACCGCCGCCATTCTGAAATCGTCTGTTTTCTCCTCAGCAATCGCGATTTTCCCAATTCGTTCCACGCACGCATCCTCCAGGGCGTTGAAGACTGCGCGCGCGAGCTGAAGCAGCACGTGCTTTTTGCCGCTGTTCAGTATGGGTCCGAGACACCGCCTCACCAGATTGAACTTCCTTCGATCCTCGAGGAACGTGGATTGTTTGACGGCCTGATACTCTCCGGCACGAACCATCCCAACTTCCTGACGCGCATCCAGAAAATGCAGATACCTTTTGTCGTCTTCGGAAACAACGTCGTTGATTTCGAAGGAGAGAAGTTCTTCGACCAAGTAGGCTATGATGGGTTCCAGGGGGAACTCGACGCCGTGCGATATGTCATTCAGCAGGGGCATCGAGACCTGATCTTCGTTGGCGATCTTGCATACCCCTGGGTGCAGGTCCGCTATCGGGCTTATCTCGCGGCGTGCGGCGAAGCCAATCTCAATCCCGTGGCCATCACGGCCCCCAAATCTCTTGGATTTGTGGCGTACGGCGAGTGGGCCTGCGGACGCATTCTGGCCCGCAGTCCCCGGCCCACGGCGGTGATTGCGGTTAATGATGAAGTGGCTTTTGGCCTCTGGCGGTCGTTCCGCCGGCGGGGACTGCGCGTTCCTGACGACATCAGCCTGATCGGCTTCGATGATCGCGAGGAGGCCATACTCATGGACCCGCCGCTCACGACCGTACACGTCAAGAAAGAAGAGATCGGCCGTGAGTGCATGAGAACGCTGCTCGAGCGGCTTCGCGAGCCGGAACGCCCCTTCGTCGAAAAAGTCCTGCCAGTGGATTTGATTGTGCGCGCGACGGTTGCCGCCGTCTGATTCATGTCGACGCGAATCTCCACGCCGCCGAAAATTATAAGCGGCGGCCTCCACCCCGGCGGAGCGTAACGATCCGGTCGGCGCTGATGTTGTCCCACTGCTCTCTGGCGCCGTCGGGCCAGCGCACAACAAGTAAATCAATCCTGGTGCTGGCGCCAAGCCCGAAGTGCACACGGATGTCGCTCGCACTCAGCATGCTGCCGTCCGTATGCGCCCTGCGCCAGAGCGTCGGCTGGCCCTCGCGAAACAGACCGACCTCCGCGCCCATTCCAAACCGGTTTCCTTCCGCCGCCTCGAGACGTACCAGCAGCCAGTGCCCCGCAGTCGCCTCATTCAAAAAAAGCCGCAGCGGTCCGTTCGCATTGGTTACAACAATATCCACCCGCCCGTCGTTGTTGATATCTCCGAAGGCCGCGCCGCGCCCGACTTCGGCAAGCTGCATGGCCGCTCCGGCGTCGCGCGTGACTTCCACGAAGCCCTTGCCCGGCCCCGCATTATGAAAAAGCTGGTTTTTCTGAGCGTATGGATAAAAACCTCCTTGGTGCGCGCGCAGCGACTCGATGATCGTCATCGCGCCGTTCGCAATGAAGAGGTCCATCAGGCCGTCGTTGTCGTAGTCGAGAAAGCCCACACCGTATCCCGTGTATCCGAAAGTCGGCTCGGACAGGCGAAAGCGGGCCGTGGCCTCATCATAGAGCCCCGGCCGGTCGCTGCGAAACAGCGTGACTCCTTCGCCCGTCAGGTTGGTCACTATCACTTCCAGGTGGCCGTCATTGTCGATGTCCTCCGCGGCGATGCCCATGCCCGCCTTCGCCAGGCCGTCCGCGCTGAAGGCCAACCCTGCCTCAAGTGCTCCCTCTTTGAAGGTTCCGTTACCCTGGTTGAGCCAGAGAAAGTTGGCCGCGGAATCGTTGGCCACGTAGATGTCCACGCGGCCGTCGCCATCAAAATCCGCGCAGATCACTCCCAGGCCGTATCCGTTCAGCGAACCGATGCCTGAAGATGCCGTCATGTCCTCAAACCTGCCGTTACCGAGATTGCGGAACAGGCGCGAAGGCAGCGGGTTGTACGTCCGAGGAGAGCAATAATCAAGTTCGCCTGCCGGCGCATAACAGCGCTTGTTGTTTTCAACGGTGAAGTCGACGTAGTTGCAAACAAACAGGTCCAGCCAACCGTCACCGTCATAATCGACCCAGGCTGCACTGGTGCTCCAGCGCGGATCGTCAACACCCGCTTGTTGCGTGACATCCGTAAAAGTACCGTCGCCGTTGTTGTGGTAGAGCACATTGTGGCCAAAGTTCGTGACGTAAAGGTCCAGATACCCGTCGTTGTCGTAATCGCCGACCGCCACGCCCATTCCGTACCCGATGTGCCCGACGCCGGCCTTTTCCGTGACGTCCACAAAATGAAGCTTGCCGGTCTCAGAGAGCATGTTGCGGAAAAGCCTGTTGCCCGGTTTCCACCCCGGAGGCGGCACAATCAGCGGCCTGGCGTTTGGGTTTACGAGTCCGTCTTGTAGCACATAAATGTCCAGGTCGCCGTCGTTGTCATAATCCAACAACGCCACGCCTGCGCCGATAATCTCCGGCATGTAGCGCTCAGGAGTCGGTCCTGTGTAGAGGAAGAAGTCGAGGCCGGCCTCTGCGGCGGCATCGCGAAAAAGTGGACGCCGGCCCTGCGGCTTTGCGGCCGAAGAACGCAACGGCAGGCCCGCCAAGGCCAGCGACGCCATCAGAATGTCACGGCGTGTCAAAGATTTATCCCTTGCGGTGCGACCTGAAATTTCCCGGGGCGCATCTCTCGATCCGTCAGCGCCGGCTCGAATTCCCTTCCAGGGTCTTCAAATCGCGATCGATGCCGGCCAGCAGTTGGGTCTGGTTCCTGGCCGCTGCGTCAGCCCGCGCTTTCCGCATATAGTTCAGCGCATTCGCAAGATCTCCAGCGCGGGCATAAGTAGTGGCCAGCGCGTAGAGATAAGTCGGCGTTTCAGCATCATCGGGTTCAAGGATCTTCTGGAATTGCTCGATGGCTCCCTTATAATCCCCCTCGTTTGCCAGGATCTGGCCCATATGAAATCGCGCCAGGCGGTAGTCCGGCTGATACTTCACCGCCTCCTCGAATTCCTTGAGCGCCTCCTGCAAATGTCCCTGCTGCTGGAGCAGGAAACCCAGGTTGTTATGCGCCTGCGCGTAATAAGGATTGCCGGCGATCGCCTGACGAAACGCCTGCTCCGCCTCTGCGTATTTCCCCAGCCCGAACATCAGAACGCCGTAATTATAGTAGCAATCGGCCCGATGCGGATTCAGGCGAACGGCGGTGCGATATTCCTCCTCCGCTTTGGCATATTCTCCAGCGCGGGCATAAAGCTGAATCAGGTTGATGTGCGCCTGAACGAAATCAGGGTCAAGTTCAATGGCCTTCAGGTGCGCCTGGATTGCTCCCTGAAGGTCGCCCGCCTGTTCGAGTTCGATCCCCAGCCGCAAATATCGGAGCGGAGTCTGGTTCAAGTCCTGCACTGCGGCGCGCAATGGGTCCACTTCAGGTGGGGTACTGGAAACATTTGCCTGATATGCAGCGAACTGTTCCTTAGCCTCATTCGTTCTGCCGAGTTTGCGATAGACCATCGCCAGGGCGTAGTGTGCGCCGCCGTATCGCGGAAAAAGTTCGATCGCCTTTCGCAGTGCGGCTGCAGCAGCTTCGGAATCGCCTTGTTGCGATTCAGCCCGACCGAGTCCGTAATACGCTTGGGGATTGTCAGGGAATTTGCGGACGATCTCTTCGAACAACGCCCGGCTCTCCGGCAACTCCCCGGTTGAAAGCAGGCATTCGGCAAGATTCAGCCGGGCGGGAAGGTAATCCGGTTTTATCTTTAATGCAGCTTCGAATGCGGCTGCTGCGTCACGGTACTTCCCAAGCTTCATTTCAACGTAGGCAAGGTTGTAAGCCCACGGGAAGGCCGCGGGCGCCAGCAGATGCGCGCGGCGATAGCACACCTCGGCCGCCGAATACTGCTCGTACGCATCAACGACCATCCCCAGTCTCCCATTCGCTTCCGGATCGTTCGGGCGGGCGCGAGCGGCGGCCTCGGCCCGGCGAATCTGCTCGCGAACCCCGGGAAAAGTATTTGAAAGGTCGAGTTGCGGCAGGGGCGGAAGGGTCGCCGGGCCGGCGTTCGCGACGGCGGCCAGCAGCGCGAACACGGCGATCAGAACGCTTTTTCCTGCCCTCATCCCTCGATTCTAGCGGCGCGCTGGGTTGTGCCGTCAAGCAGTATTCGTTCGCCGGCAAATGTGGAATAAGTGTAGTATGAAAGGCTCTTGGTTGCGTCGGTGGGCGGTTTTACAGAAATTTAACCTTAGTCGAAGAAACTGCCGTTCGATTGTCAGCGTCTATTGGAATGTATCAACCTGAAGCCCGTCGGTATCACGGCGGGGAGGCAAAAGGAGAGGCAATATGATCAGCGATGAAACCCGAAAAGCATTCCGGCTTGATGACACTCAGCTCTTGAAGTGGAGGGCTGGAGGCCGCTTCCAAAAGGCGAAAACCTTGCTTCTGGTAGCCGGTGTCGGGCTCCTGATCCTGGCAGGAATCAGGATGATGGCCGCTGCCCCGCTGCCGCAGCAAGGACCGGGGCCGCGAATGGGCCGCCAGTTCGGCCCGGAGCAGCAACTGGAACGCCTCAGCCAGCGGCTGCATCTGACCGATGAGCAGAAAGCCAAAATTAAGCCCATCCTCGAAGATCAGCATAAACAGATGATGGCGCTTCGCCAGGACACCTCGTTGTCTCGCGAAGATCGATTTGCGAAGTTCCAGCAGATCCGGAAGGAATCGTCTGACAAGATCCGTTCCATTCTGAACCCCGATCAGCAAAAAGAGTGGGACCAGATGCAGCAGATGCGTGAGCGCAGGGCCAGGCGATGGTCCGGAGGCCCGGGCGGGGTGAACTGAGGCCCGCCCTAAAACATCCCCGCAAATCCTGCGTGTGTCAAATTGGAGGCTTATGAAAATCCTGGGATGCACTCTTGTCTGCATTCTCCTGTTGAGCGCTCCCGGTTGGGCGGTTCTGGGAGAATACGAAAACTCCATTGCCCTCGATCAGCAGCACATGCGCGCCCAGTTGCACCAAACTTCAGCCCAAGGGTACTCCGTCAATGAACTGACGACGCCCGAGGGCAAAAGGGTCAGGGAATTCGTTTCGGCAAAGGGCATGGTGTTCGGCGTTGCATGGCGAGGCCCCACCCTGCCGGACCTCCGTCAGTTGCTCGGAACATACTTCAGCCAGGTGCAGCAGGCAGCGCAGCCCCGTCGCCGGCGCGGCGGCCCGTTAGTGATTAAGACTAAGGATTTCATTCTGGTCAGCGGCGGGCACATGCGCGCGTTCCACGGCTTCGCTTATGTTCCGAGTTTGCTGCCTGCAGGCGTTTCGGCGGAGGTGGTTCGATGAGCAGATCCAGGGCCTGGGACAGGAAATTAATCCTTAATCCACTCCTCTTCTTGGCACTCCTGAGCATGGTCGCCTGTGGCGGAAGCAGTTCCAGTTCGGGATCCGGTTCATCAAGCCCGCCTCCGCCCGTGAATAACACCCAGGCCATTGGAGTCAGCCTCGGTCCAGCCCACGATTATCCAAACGGCCTCTTTACGAGCGTAACCATCTGCGCTCCGGGTACGTCGAACTGCCAGACCATCCCGGACGTTCTTGTTGATACGGGTTCTTACGGACTGCGCCTGCTCTCGTCCCAGGTGACCCTTTCCCTGCCCGCAGTCTCCGATAACAGCAGCAGCCAGTTGCAGGAATGCATCCAGTTCGCCGACGGCTCTTACGTCTGGGGCCCTGTGGCTTCTGCTGACATTCAGTTGGCAGGCGAGAAAGCCCAGTCCGTGCCTATTCAGCTCATCGACACTTCAAACCCGACTGCCCTCCCCGTGCCGAGCCAGTGCACCAGCGGGGGCGGCTCCGACGCGAACACAGTGTCGGCACTTGGCGCCAACGGAATCCTTGGGATTGGTGTCTTCCAGCAGGATTGCGGTTTGACGTGTACAACCTCGACCAGCCCCAACATGTATTGGCTCTGTCCCAATTCCGTCTGCCAGGGAGCCACAGTCCCCACTCAGTTCCAGGTGCAGAACCCCGTCTCGCTGTTCGCCCAGGACAACAATGGACTGTTGATCTCCCTTCCTTCCATTCCCGCCGACGGTGCACTCACAGCATCAGGTTCCTTGATCTTCGGGATTGGAACGCAATCTGACAATGCCCTTGGCAGCGCGCAGGTTTATACCGTGGATCCCAGCACGGGTGACTTCCACACAATTTACAAGGGCATCGACTACAACCAGAGCTATATCGACAGCGGGTCCAACGCCATCTACTTTCTCGATTCCAAAACCGCGGGCATCCCGGAATGCACTGATAATTCCGGGTGGTACTGCCCATCTTCAACCACCCAGTTCAACGTTACGAATCAGGGCTTGAACGGGACATCCAACCCGCTGACGTTCAGCATCGCGAATGCCGATACCCTTTTCAACGCCAACGGCATCAATGCGGCGTTTAATGACCTCGGCGGACCCAGCGCAACCAGCACAACTTCCTCTTCCGAGTATTTCGATTTCGGCGTGCCGTTCTTCTATGGTCGCAGCGTCTTTGTGGGAATAGAAAATAAGACAGGGCCGAACGGCGTCGTCGGGCCATACTGGGCCTATTGACACCGGGGTCAGAAACATTGACCTGTTCGTTTGCGACTTTGCGGCTTGGGTCTAACACCCGTAGCCACGGCAGTGTCTTTCCTGCCGTGGGTATTTCGTTTATCGACCCGTCCATGGCATAACGACGGTTGCGGGGTCACCCCACCCACGGCACGACAGCGAGGCCGTGGCTACGCGGCTTCGTCATGAGGAACGTGCGCGCCGACTTATTCACCTGGGGGCGCTTGCGGCGCTGCGGGCGCGCGCGGAGCGGCAGGCATGTGCGGCGGGCCGAAAGGCCGGGACATGCACGGGCCAAATCTGCGATAGAATCCCATGCGCGTGTCCTGCAACTTGTTCCACTGGTCTTCCGTCAGGACTTTGCGACTTGCCAGCATCGCCTGCACGCGGGCCTTTTCGAGCGCGGCGCGCGCCTGCGCTACTTTATCAATCTGAGCGAGCACCTGGGCCTCATCCGCATTATAGGCGCGGAGCATCGGACCCAGGATCACCTGCTGCTTTTCGAGGTTCGCGCGCAGGTCGATCATCTTCAGCCGCGCGTCCTGGTTAATCTTTTCGAGCTGTTGCTTCTGCTGGTCGCTCAACCCGACCCTCTGGGCGATTTCAGGATCATTCCACCATTCACCCCGCCAGTGGCGATAAAACATGACTCGCCGGCTGGCCTCCATCGGGCGCGTCACCCGCATTTCAAACGTTCGCGAGCGCATCAGCCCCTGGCCCGGGTCCGCCGGTGCAACCACCGTTTCCGACTCTTCAGCAGACCCGCCCGGCGGCCCTGCCTGCGCCATCGCCGCGGAGCTGAAAAGCATTGCAATCGCTGCGACGCTTAAAACTCTTTTGAACATTTTCCTTCTCCCTTCCGTTGCCAACCGAATAACGTGCAACCCGAGGTCGTTCCTTCATTTGATTGACCGCACATTTCGCTGCTGACCTCCTGTTGTTATTATCGGGCAGGGGGGTTCTCAAAAAAGTTAAAGACTGGGTAAATTCTCGGCTCGCGGTCCGGTGGAGAATGCGCACATCCGGCGGCACAATCCGATCGTCCAGCCAATCAGCATTCGCATCAGGAAGGCTGGCCGACGAACTTGTAACCGAGACCTCTGACGGTGAGAATGTGGCGCGGGTTTTGCGGGTCCGCTTCGAGCTTCTGGCGAAGCATCCAGACGTGGGCGTCAACCGTGCGCGTGAGCGTTGTCTCGTCGTAACCCCACACGTCCCTGAGAAGTTGTTCCCGCGAGATGGTCGAGCCCTGCTGCTGGATTAAGTACGCCAGCAACTCAAACTCCCGCGCAGAGAGTTCGACCGGCTTGCCGTCGCGGTGCACCGCAGTGCTGCGCAGGTCCACGGTGACATTCCCGAATTTCACGGTCAAGTCGCGATGCTCCAACGGGAGCGTGGAGGCCCTTCGCAGCAGGGCCTCGATGCGCGCCAGCAGTTCCGACGGCTCGAACGGCTTGGCAAGATAATCGTCAGCGCCGAGTTTCAGACCGGATACCCGGTCTTTCACCTGCCCCCGCGCCGTCAGCATGATGATCGGAGTATGGATCCCACGTCGCCGCAGCGTGCGGCAGATTTCGAAACCGTCCTTGCGCGGCAGCATCACGTCCAGCACAATCAGGTCGAAGCCTCCTTCGGCTGCGCGCTCGAGAGCATCCTGGCCGTCCTGTACGCTCTCAATCCGGAAGCCTTTGCTCTTCAGCAGATCGGTGAGGGTCATGACGAGTGAGGCGTCGTCTTCCACCAGAAGCAGCCTGGGTTGGACAAAAGTCATTCGTTTCATGCGCCGCGTTTCTCCCTGTGCGCCATCTGATGGCCTGAGGCCGGCCTGAGAGGTCATTGAAAAACGCTTCGGAACAGCGTTATTACGACCGCGGCCCTCCCTCCTATCGCACACCACCCTGAGGAACCTGCTTCACTCAATCCATCAAAGCGAAAACCGGCACCTGGTATCGATCAGGACTATCACCTTCGGAATACCAAACGGCCAACGAAGCGTCATGATCGAAAATCAAACAGCCTTGCGCTGGGGCTCCGCAATCGCCGGCAGACGCAGCGCAAAGCGTGCGCCGCTTCCTTTCCGGCTCTCGACGCTCACCCGCCCGCCCTGTGCCTCCACGTGGCGTTTGACGATGCTCAGTCCCAAACCGGCCCCCGGCACGGTTGAAGCCAGCACGCCGCGGCCGCGGTAGAAAGGTTCAAAGATGTGCGGCAGGTCCGCCGGATCAATGCCAGGCCCGCGGTCTTCAACAGAGACCTCGACTTCGGCATGACTCCCGTTTGCAATGCGCGTGGCGCTGACGCGCAGCCATCGCCCGGATGCGGCGTATTTGATCGAGTTGGCAAAAAGGTTTTTCAACGCGCTTTCAAGCGCAGACGGTTCTGCAAGCACCAGCGGCAGGTCCGCCGCAATATTCTTTTCGACGGTCCATCCCGTGTCGCGGAAGGTCGGTGCGTATTCGGCGAGGGCCCGGTCCACGATGGCCGGCACCTGCACAGCGACCGGTTCGTAGCGCTTGCCTCCGGATTGAATCCCCGCATAGCTCATCACCTGCTCGATCATATCCGTGAGGCGGCGGGCTTCATTCTGTACCAGCGCGCCGTATTCCTGTACGCGGCTCGGCTTGCGGACCACGCCGCTGGCAAGGTTGAACCCGGCCGATTGAATGGAGGCCAGCGGCGTGCGGAACTCATGTGAAACGCCCGCGACAAATTCCATCTCGCGGCGCGCAAGTTCCCGCGCGCGGTGCGTGCTGATCACCAGGGACGCCATGCTGAGCGCCAGCAGAAACAGCACGCCGAACCCGAGAGCCAGGTTCCGGCGCCGGGCCCTCGCCACGAGAGCGTCAATGGATCCCGCCTTGTTCTTCACCGCCAGTACCCAGGCCCCCGGCGGCGCAAATAGCCTGTCGCCCGATGCAGCTTCCCGCCCGGGCAGTGGAACTCTCCCTGCGAGGACGTGCATTCGTTCAATGGCCCGCGCGAGCGGCTGAAACCGCCGGACACGGGAACGGAACATCGCGCCGAATCCGCCGATCGACGCAAAGAGCACGGCATCGCCATCCGGTGAGGCAAACGACGCCGCCGTAAGACCCGGCTCAGAGCTGTAAATGATTTCCGGCGGCTCGCCCGCAAGCACCGCAACCCGATAGTTCGCAAGGCCGGCGCCCCCGAAACTTCGCTCGAGCAGTTGCGGCAGCACGCGCTCCTTGAGATAAGTCAGGTTCAGTTCGAGGAAACACCATCCGCGCGGCAAGCCGGGTGCCCCAGGAACAGGAGGGCGCGCTGGAGGCCTTGGAAGCGGCTTGCCGTCGGCTGGCAAAGGTCCGCGGATGCGCTGTTCGTTCTCCGTAAAGACCGCCAGCGGCGGCCTCATCCCTTCAGCCGAGTGCTCCACCGCCCAGCGCTCAAATGCATGCCAATGGCCCTCAGGCTCCGCAATAGGAACCACAATCATGGGATGGCTTCCGTCCACCGCAAAAGGAAAGGCATTCGCGCGGTAAAAAATAACTTCTCCGGGCTTGGAGGTTTCGATTCTCTCGATTCGCGGACGGAAAACTTCAAGCGACTTCGGCAACGGCGCGGGCTTGAATTTTCCGGTCACCGGATCGAGGCTGCGAAATTGCAGCTTTCCCTCGGCATCGACCGTCGCGACGCTCAGGCCCGCCACGAGCGCGCCGTTTGCGTCATTGCTCCGCCATTGCGAATAAAAGGAAGCGAGATACTGATCGAGCGCCTCGGGAGTGGCGGCCCTTGGCGCAGGACGAAATGACGCCCGGATCTCGAGCAGCGGCGCATCAAACTCGCCGCGAAAACTTCGCATCGCGGCGTTCAGGAATTCCTCCTGCTGCTCGCGGTCCGCAATGCTCGCTCGGTTGATCCAGCGGTAAAGCAGTCCCCCGGCCAGCACCAGCGCCATGGCGAAAACTGCCATGATCAGAAGCGGATAATTCGACTTGGACAGCTTCCAGCGCACTTTCCTCGATTATATAACGCGCCGCGCCCGCAAAACTTCGTCATCAAATCCTGCGCTGACAACTTTACGAGGATTTTACGTTCGTGCGGCCCAAAGGCACTTCTGCCCTCATGCGCCTCCCCCTTCTGTTTCCGAAAACCCACCCTGCCACGCAATGCGCGTTCGCCCTGTGAGTTCCAATCCAAGCCCTGACCCGAATGGGAGTGAGAAATCGAAGGCCCGGCCTTTTGGGCACGATTTTCCTTGACAACGGATGGCTACTATGCTAGTCTTCTTTCGAAGCTGGCCGCGGTTGCGGAGGGGTCAGACACGACGCACGCAGCCGGCTGGGAATAAAGCGGGAGGAGGAATAAACAGTCTCGATAGACTGTCATCATTTTATTAATCTATTGAATACAAATAACTTATTTTCAAGTGCCGTTTTTACTGTGGGACAAAAAATATCAATTTTGCAAAAACGAACCGGAGAAGTTATTGAGAACAAAGCACCGGCACTTAAAAATGGGACAAAACGAACCGGAAAACGAAGCGGAGAAGTGCTTTAGAATCAGCAGGTGTGGAAAAACGAACCGGAAAACGGAGCGCGCCAACCTGTTGAAAATAAACGGGTGTGTCAAAACCGAACAGAGCGAAGGAAAGGCCGCCCGACTGTCCTCTGTCTAGCCTATTGCGCTTCGTTCGGATTCCACCCTTCGGACGGTTAGAGGCGTGCGCCGTTGAAGGTTCGCGGTAATTCAACGCGGTAACATATGGATGGGAACGCGAATGTCGGCGAAGAAGACGATGGCTGCGTGAATTGCCAGGGATGATTGCCAAGCATCGGCTCGTCCGATAGAATGTTGGTTCAAGGATTAACACTCACACAAGGACCCGAAGGACGCCCTGCTGTCCACATCCCCAAAAGCCCGGAGAGGAACATCATGACCCAGAATGTGCATACCCGCGCCCTGCGTGAAGTTGACCCGGAAATCGCGCAGGCGATTGACCGCGAAGTCGAGCGGCAGGCCGGAACACTTGAGCTGATCGCTTCAGAGAATTTTGTGAGCGAGGCCGTGCTGGAAGCGCTCGGTTCCGTGCTGACCAACAAGTACGCCGAGGGTCTGCCCGGCAAGCGCTATTACGGCGGGTGCGAATTTGTGGATATCGCGGAGTCGCTGGCCATCGAGCGCGCCAGGAAGCTCTTCAACGCGGAACACGTCAACGTACAGCCGCATTCCGGCGCGCAGGCCAACCAGGCCGTTTACATGACGGTGCTCAATCCGGGTGACACGGTCCTGGGCATGAGCCTGGCGCACGGCGGGCATCTGACGCACGGGCATCCGCTGAACTTCTCCGGCAAGATGTACAAAATCGTTTCCTACGGAGTCAGCAAGGAGACCGAGACCATCGACTACGACGAACTCGAGCGCCTGGCCATGGAGCACAAGCCAAAACTGATTGTTGCCGGCGCGAGCGCTTACCCGCGCATCATCGACTTTGCCCGCTTCGGTGAGATCGCGCGCAAATCCGGTGCGCTGCTGATGGTCGACATGGCGCACATCGCCGGCCTCGTGGCCGCAGGGCTGCATCCAAGCCCCTTCCCGCACGCCGATTTCGTCACTACGACAACGCACAAGACGCTGCGCGGGCCGCGCGGCGGCGCCACCTTCTGCAAGGAGCAATTCGCCAAGGCGCTGGACAAGATCGTCTTCCCCGGCATCCAGGGAGGACCGCTGATGCACGTGATCGCCGCCAAGGCCGTCTGCTTCCAGGAAGCGCTCCAGCCGGCGTTCAAGGAATATCAGCAGCAGATTGTTTCAAACGCCAAAGCGCTGTGCGAAACCATCGCGTCCAGGGGCTTCCGCATCGTTTCCGGCGGCACGGACAATCACCTGATGCTGGTGGACGTCTTCTCGAAGAACGTCACTGGCAAGCAGGCGGAGAAGAGCCTCGAGCGCGCCGGCATCACGGTCAACAAGAACGCTATTCCGTTTGATCCGAATCCGCCCATGGTGGCCAGCGGCATCCGCGTGGGGACCCCGGCGGTTACTACGCGCGGTATGAAGGAACCCGAGATGCGTAAGATCGGCGGCTGGATCGCCGAAGTGCTGAGCGACCCTGAGAATGAAGCGCTGCTGGCACGCATCCGCAAGGAAGTCACGGCGCTCACTGAGGAATTTCCGCTCTATGAGGAACGGCGGGCCGCGGTGGCCCGGCGGGCCTGAAGATCAGTTTGAACGCAGCACCGCTTCTGCGGCTGCGTACCCGCTCTGGACGGCGCCTTCGATTGTCGCGGGCAAGCCGGTCGCCGTCCAGTCACCCGCAAGATAAAGCCCGCGAACAGGAGTCACAGCCGGAGGACGCAGCGCCTCCGCGCCAACACAGGGGGAAAAGGTAGCAAAACGCTCCTTGATCACCAGCGAGTGCGTGAGCTTTGCGTCCTGCATGTTCGGCAGCAGCGACCGCAGTTCAGCGATCGCCGCATCGCGCAGGTCCTCTTTTGAACGCGTGACATGCTCGTGCGCACCACTCAGGACGAGCGACACGTAATGCTCATCCACGCCGAGAATTTTGCTCTTGTTGAAGAGCCACTGGACGGTCGTGCCGCGGAGGCCCACGAATTCAAGATCGGTGATGGGCCGGTCAAACCAGAGATAGATCGAGATAATCGGCGCGGGGCGCAATTCGCGAATGCGCGCGAAGAAAGGAGTTGAATTGACAACATCTGCCGGCAGCAGCACGGGAAGGACGTGCCACGGCACAGCGCTGACCACGGCCTGCGCTTCGACCACCGTGTTATCAGCCAGCCTGACGCCGCGACAGACGCCGCCGGCGATCAGCAAGGATTTCACGTCTTGTCGAAGCTCGACACTCCCGCCGCGGTCCGTGATGGCTTTGGCCGCCGCGCCGGTGTAGCAATCGCTCAGGCCCCTGCGCGGAACCCCCAGGCGCGAATCAAGCGGCGAATTGAAAAGGGCCAGCCGCAGAACGCGCTCGAACAACGCAGCGGATGCGAGGCGCGGGTCCTCATTCATTGCCGCGATGCAGAGGAGGTCCCAGAAATTGCGCCGCAGGCTTTCACGCTGGCCCTGGCTGGAAAGCCACTCCTCAACCGTCAGGCGGTCGGAAGAGAACGCTCCGTTCGGCGAAGAAGATGACCGCATCGCCCGCCCGAGGCGCAGGACGTCGAGCTTCTCGCCGAATGAAAAACTGTTGGAGAGAAAGACGCCGGCGAACAGGTGCCACGGCGAAGGCAGCGAAGGGCAGCGAAGTTCCGTGGTCCCCTTCGCGTGGTCCAGAAAGCGGACGTGAAGCTGAGGCTCAAAGGTTACCGTATGAGAAGTTCCGATCGTTTCAAAGAACTTCAACGTGGAATGGTAGCAGCCCATGAGGAGATGCTGGCCGTTATCGACTGTCGATCCCGTGGTCGCGTCTTGAAACGAACGCGCCCGGCCGCCAAGGTAGGGCTTCTGCTCAACGAGACGGACGCGGCACCCCGCCTCCGCAAGCGCAACGCCGGCTGCAAGCCCGGCAAGGCCGCCGCCAATGATGAGAACGTCTTCAGCCATGGAAGAACAAGCTGCTCTCCGCTTTTTCTTTTCGATGCCGATGCTCAGCCCGGGCGCAGGCCGCAGATTCTCCGGCAAAACGCGCCCGCACGATCCGGCCCGGCGGGTGCCCGCCGCCAGCGGTGGCAACAGCCCTTAATGGGCTCCGACTCGCACACGTTCTGCAGTGTCCGACATAAACGGCCGCCGGGCCTTGAAGTACAGCCGGACGAAATCAAACATCCTGAGTTTGGGCCGCCGGTGAAACACGTCGTAATCGGCTTCTTCAACTCGCGAGAGAATCGTTGTGCCTGTCAGCCACGTCAGGCGAAGCTGGAGCCGCAGTTCGGGGACGACGCGTTCGGGCAGCGGCTTGCCGTTCCTGAACAACTCCCAGGTGCGCTCCGATTCAAGGGCCATAAGGCCGCGCCACCGGTCCGCCATTTCCGAATCCATCGGCGCACCGTTTCCGAGTCCCCAGCGCTTGAGTTCATCCACAGTGATCTTGAACCGCGCCATGTCGTCCAGCGGCAGATAGATTCGGTCACGTTCGAGGTCAATGCGGACGTCCTGCCAGAAGTTCGTCAGTTGCAGCGCCGTGCAGATGCAGTCGGAGAGCGCGAACAGTTCCGGGTCGCGGTGGCCGAACAACTCGAGCATCAGCCGTCCCACGGGGTTCGCCGAATAGGAACTGTAATAGAGAAGCGACTCAAAATTCTGATGACGGTTGTTCCGTACGTCCATCTCAAATGCGCGAACGAGATTGTCCAGATTAACCACGGTCAGGTTGTACCTGCGGATGGAATCGCCCAGCGCAAGAAACGCAGGGTCCTGGGCTCTGCCTTCGGCGCACTCGTAGAGCTTGTGCCGCCATTCGGCCAGCGACTCCAGGCGGCGTTCCACCCCGGGCTCGTCGGCAAAATCATCGGCTGCGCGCGCAAACGCATAGATCGCAGCCAGCGCGTCTCTTTTCTCTCTCGGAACCAGCAGCGAGGCAACGGGAAAATTCTCGTAATGGCGGCGCGCCAGCCGTCGGCACATGGCGTAGGCCGCGTCGAGGTCCGTGGCGGAAGGTTTCATGCTGATCTGAATTTCCTGGATAAAATCTCTGACATGGCGGCCCTGCCGCAGAGGAATCACACTGGAGCGGCGGAAACCTGCCCTGCGCATGCGTGCCACGCCAAAGGGCCCCGGCGATCGAACGCAGGATCCCGGCTGCCATGCTGCGGTCGCTGGTTATTTCTTCTCGGGCCGCAGTGGCCGGCGCATGAACGCTGGAACGTCCAGATCGTCTTCGGGAATTTGGAGGACCGCCTTCTCCGCCGGAGGTTCAGGGGCGCTGGCCGCGGGCTTCTCACGGCGCAGCACGGCGCTCTTCAGACTCTGTTGTGCTGTCCGCAGGGCCGGCGACAGACCCGACGTGGGTCTCGCACCTGTCTTATCCGATTTGATTCCCGTGGCGATCACGGTCACTTTGACCGCGTCGCCCATCGATTCATCCAGCACGGCGCCAAAGATGATGTTCGCGTTATCGGCTGCGGCTTTCTGGACGATTGTGGAGGCCTCGTGGACTTCATGCAGCGTCAGATTGCTCGAGCCGGTAATGTTCAGCAGAATGCCCTGCGCGCCGTTGATCGAGGCATCTTCCAGGAGCGGGCTCGCGATGGCCTGGTTCGTGGCGTCGAGCGAACGGCTGGAGCCGCGGCCAATGGCCGTGCCCATCACCGCATAGCCCATGCCTTCCATAATAGTCTTGATATCGGCAAAATCGCGGTTAATGATTCCGGTAATAGTGATGATATCTGAAATACCCTGGACACCCTGTCGGAGAATGTCGTCGGCAATGCGAAAGGCCTCAAAGAAACTCGTCCCTTTGTCCACGAACTCCATGAGGCGCTCATTCGGAATGCAGATTACGGTGTCCACGGCCTGGCTCAATTCTGTAAGTCCGTATTCGGCCTGCGTCATCCTGCGTCGGCCCTCAAATGCAAACGGTTTCGTGACCACGGCGACGGTCAGTGCTCCGAGTTCACGCGCCAGGCTGGCAACAATGGGAGCACCTCCGGTACCGGTGCCGCCGCCGAGTCCGGCGGTTACAAAAACCATGTCCGCCCCCTCAAGGGCCTCGACAATCTTGTCCGTATCTTCGAGCGCAGCGGCACGGCCGACATCAGGATTGGCGCCCGCGCCAAGCCCTTTTGTCAGCTTCGCGCCGAGCTGGATCTTGAGCGGCGCTCTTGACATCTCGAGCGCCTGGAGATCGGTGTTCGCCACCATGAACTCCACGCCTTCAACATTGGCGGCAATCATTCGATTGACGGCGTTTCCGCCTCCTCCGCCGACGCCGATCACTTTGATCCTTGCACCGCGTCGGATGTTGTCAGAAAAATCGACGCGCAATTCTTCGGCATGTCCGTTGTCTGCCATGTTTGCTCCTTCCCGCCGTCTAATCAGGCCCCAACAGCAATCATCAGTTTCCCGGGCCTCGCAGAACTCCCCAAAGTTTTCCCATCAGACCCTTGTTCTGATGGTCCTGCAACAGACGCATCCTTTTTCCGTACGCCACAAGCCCGACAACGGTCGAGTACGAAGGGTCGGGCAGAACCTCATCGGTGGTCTCCATGTTCATCGGATACCCCACTCGAACCGGCAATCCCAGAATCTCTTCCGCGAGGGCCGCGAATCCGCCCAGCTTTGCTCCGCCCCCCGTGAGAACAACGCCGGCGCCCAGTTGGTCTTCCAGGTCTGCGTGATCGATTTCGGCTTTGATCAACTCCAGCAGTTCGATCGCGCGCGGTTCGATGATTTCCCGGAGTTTCGCGTAATTGACGATCCGTGCCGGTCGCTCGCCAACACCCGGAACTTCCAGAGCCGACGATTCCGCCAGGCCGGTATCTTGCCTTCCCCAAAGGCGCTTGATCTTCTCGGCCTCAGGGATCGGAGTCCGCAGCCCCACTGCGATATCGTTAGTAAAGTGCTCGCCGCCGACCGGAATCGAGGCCGTGTGTCTCACGCCGCCGTGATGGTAAATGATCATGCCCGTCGATCCGGCCCCAAGGTCCACGAGGGCAACTCCCAACTCGCGATCGTCCGCAGTGAGGCAGGTCTCCGCGCAAGCCAGCGGCTCAAAAACCGTTCCACTTTCGGGGACCTCGATCCCTGCACGGTTGACGGCCGTAATGACGTTCTGCCACGCCAGGGTCGAAGCCGTCACCAGGTGGACGTTCGCCTCGAGCCGAGTCCCCACCATTCCTACCGGATCCCGAATGCCGTCCTGAGAATCCAGCAGAAACTCCTGCGGAAGAACGTGCAGCAATTCCCGGTCAGCCGGCAGCGCGACACCCTGGGCCGCACGGATCACCTGGCGGATGTCTTCGCGCCCGACGCCGTGGCCGCGATTAGCAATCGTTACGCCGCCGCGCGCATTGATGCCGCGAATGTGCGACCCGCCCACGCCGACATAGGCCACGTCAATTGGAATCCCCGCAGCCGATTCCGCAGCTTCAACCGCCTTCTTAATCGAAAGCACCGCAGCATCCAGATTGACGATAAGGCCTTTGCGCCATCCCTTGGATTCGGCTATCCCCAGGCCGGTTACTTCCAGTTTTCCCGTCTCCTTGGGATAGCAAACCATCGCACAGGTCTTGCTGCTGCCGAGATCGAGTCCAACCAATGCCAGTTGTTTATGCGCCAAGGGCCCCTTAATTCCTCTTCGTCTTGCCGGCGGCGATGCGTCCCGAGGACGCTCCGGCGGCATCCTGGTCCGCCGGGTTCACCACCACCTGATTTCGAAATCTCAAATCAACGGAATCAATCCTTGCGTTCGTTCTGCGCAACTGCGGGAGTACTGTCATCAGGTTGTCAAGGCGCTCCGCAAAGCCGCTATCGCCGAAATAAACAAGCAGCGTCTGGCCGTCCTGCACCAGGAGAGCCTTCAGATTGCCCGCGTCACTCAGATCGACTTCAGAAACACTCCATCCGGAGTCGGCCACCTTCCCCCTTGTTTCCACCATGAATTCCTGGTAGAGGTTCAATCGGGCCGTCCGGTCTGAGGCGTTTGTCTCAAAGTCCAGGCCATTGAGAATCGGAAAATCGAAGTGGCCCTTCTCGGGAGGGTCCAGCAGAACGCCTTGCTGGTCCACGAGCTTGACCTTTCCGCCCGCATTGACAAAGGCGATCGGCGTCCGTTCCGTAATATAAACCGTAAGATTGTGCGGAAATGAACGAACAATCGTCGCCGACTTTACCCACGGGATGGATTCAATCCGTCTTTCTCTTTCTTCGAGCGAAGTTTTGAAGATGTTGCCCGCGTTTTCATATGGAGCACGTCCCAATCCCAACGCCGCGAGGACTTCACCTCTTGAAACGTAGTGATTACCCTCAACAGCGACGTCCGCCGGAGAGCGCACCAAAAAGCGGGGTGAAGTTGCCAAGTAGGTGCCAAGCACATAACTGCCGGTCCCCAGGGGAACAAGCACAAACATGACCACCCCAGCCCACCAGGCGATGCGCCGGATGCTCCTCGGAATCCGGCTTTGACGGACCGCCACGGCGCGCGGCCGCCGCATGTATGGAGTTTCAGATGCGGTTTCCATCACGTTGGGCGCTCCGTCGTCATCCATCGTGCTCATGGCGGCTTCCCTGCCGGCGTCGCTGTCGGGGCCCGGCACATCCCATTACGATTTCACAGCGTCGCGGCGTTCGACCCTGGCATTGACAGCCTTGGCCAGCTTATCCGCAATCTTCCATACACTGCCCGCGCCGACGGTCATCACCAGGTCGCCGGGCCGAAGGTCTGCAAGGATTTCTTGAACGATGGCGTCTTCAGATGATGCATACCGCGCGTGCCGATACCCAAGCTCCCCCATCCTTTCAACCAGCCGCTGCGAAGTAATACCGGGGATCGGCGGTTCGCTGGCGGGATAAATGTCCAGCACATAGACGCGGTCGCAATCTTTAAAGCACTGGGCGAAATCATCCATCAGGAACTTTGTGCGCGTGTAGCGATGAGGCTGGAAAATCACGCGAATGCGGCGCGCCCCGCGCAACCGCGCTGCCTCGATCGTCGCCTTGATCTCCGTCGGATGATGGCCGTAATCATCAACAATCGTGATCCCGTCAACATCCGCTTTCACCTCGAAGCGCCTGTCCGCGCCACGGAACGCTTCCAGTCCCTTCTGAATCTGCTCACGGTCCAGGTCAAGTTCCCGGCCGACCGCGATCGCCGCGAGCGCATTCTGGACATTGTGACGCCCCGGAATATTAACGCGAAAGCTCCCCATCGGTTGTCCGCTGATCACGACATCGAAGCTGGATCCGCCCGCTCGCAATTCGATGTTCCGCGCGGTCACGTCGGCGCCCGGCTGCATTCCGTAAGTTATAACCCGCCTTCTCAGTTGGGGCATCACGGCCTGCATCGACGTCCGCCAGGGAGGGTCCACGCAGACGATCACGGCTCCATAAAAAGGGACCTTATTCATGAAGGAGGCGAAGGACTCCTGTATCTCCCCGATGTCGTCGTAATGGTCCAGGTGCTCGCGGTCAATATTCGTGACGACGGCCACCGTCGGGAGAAGATAGAGAAACGAGCGGTCACTCTCATCGGCTTCCACGACCATCAACTCGCTTTTCCCAAGCCGGGCGCTTGAGCCAAACACATCCAGACGACCGCCGATGACGGCCGTGGGATCCAGGCCGCTCTCTGAAAGCATCACAGCCACCATGGAGGTCACGGTTGTTTTTCCATGCGACCCGGCGACCGCCACACAGAATTTCAGTCGCATCAGTTCCGCCAGCATTTCAGCGCGAGGAATCACTGGAATTTTCCGGTGCGCCGCTTCAACGATCTCAGGATTCATCATCGGTACTGCCGACGATACAACTACGACTTCCGCTTCACCGACGTTAGCCGCGGCGTGGCCTTCAGCAATGCGCGCCCCGAGCTGGCTGAGGCGCTCCGTCACCGGCGTCCGTTTAAGGTCCGAGCCCGACACGCTGAAGCCCAGGTTGAGCAGCACCTCGGCGAGCCCGCTCATCCCAATTCCGCCAATGCCCACAAAATGAATTCGTCGAACCTTTCCAAGCATGGCCAAATCTCTCAATCCGCCTGCGCAGGCTTCTGTGATGCCCTCGCGTGCCGGGGCTTGCGGCATAATTCTTCAATCAGGTCCGCAATTCGACCTGCCGCCCCAGGACTCGCAAGGCTTCTCGCCCGTTGCTCCATTGCCGACAATTTCCCGGCGTCGCTGAGCAGTCCCATAACCGACTCCACAAGCAAGTCCGGCGTCAGGTCCCTTTGCTCGATGACACGTGCGGCCCCGGCAGCTTCAAGCGCCCTGGCGTTCTGCAACTGATGCTGGTCAGCGGCAGAAGGATACGGAACCAGAATGGAAGCTTTTCCCGCGGCCGCCAGTTCAGCCACTGTGGTGGCGCCCGCACGGCAGATGATCAGGTCTGCGCGTGAAAAGGCCCCTGCAATGTCATCGATGAATGGCCGTATCTCAGATTCCGCCCAGTGATTTGCGTATGCGGCCTTCACAGAATTATAATCCGCCTCGCCCGTCTGATGGATAAATCTTAGCGTCCCCCCGCTTCGCGATCTGAAAAGCGGCAGAGACGCCGCAAGGCACTGGTTTAACGCTCTGGCGCCCTGGCTTCCGCCGACAATCAGAACCGTGAACGGAGGCTCATGAGGCTTGGGTCTTACTTCAAAGAACTCCTGACGGACTGGATGTCCCGTCAACCGCCCTTTCGATCCATAAACGGCCAACGACTGCTCGAAGCCGACGGCAGCCAGCCGCACAAAGGGCGCGAGCACGCGGTTTGTAAAACCGGGAACAACATTCGCCTCGTAGAGGAGTGTAGGTATTCCAGCCAGCGCCGCCTCCAGCATTACAGGCCCGGAAATATAACCTCCGATTCCAAGCACGACTGCCGGGCGCAACCGAAACAGAACCCTCGCTGCTTCAGCGGCGCTTTGCGGCAGCTTGATGAAGTTCAAAACCCGTTTCCAGCCCGAGATGCCCATAAGACCAGCTCCCGGGACCGTCTCAAGCCGGTAGCCTGAACGGGGAATGATCCGAGACTCAAGGCCCCTTCCGGTTCCCAGAAAAACAGCCTCGTACTGTGTCGCGTCGGCCCCGGAAGCAGTGGATCGGCGGCGCAGTTCATCCGCCACCGCCAGAGCGGGAAAGATGTGGCCGCCGGTTCCCCCCGCCGCCATGAGAACCGTGACCACACGACGCGATGTTCGCCTCGCTGAGAGTTCCAGGGGATGCTCCTTTTCCATGACCAGTTCGCTCTGGACGTCCATCAATGCCTTCTTCAGAATGCTCCCGCGCATCTAGCTGGCATTCTGTGAAATGTTCAGGAGGATCCCCATGGCGAACAGCGTCATCACAAGCGACGATCCTCCGTAACTGATGAGCGGCAAGGGAATCCCCTTGGTCGGAAGCAATCCAATCACAACGCTGATGTTCACCAGCGCCTGGCCGACAATCATCACAGTGATTCCAATGGCCAGAAGCCGCCCGAAGTTGTCAGAACAGCGCGCCGCCGCCCGCAGACCTCGCCACAATATCACGGCAAACAATGTGATTACTGCAATCGCTCCGATAAAACCCAGTTCTTCGCAAATCACGGCAAAGATGAAGTCCGTCTGTGGCTCCGGCAGGAAAAAGAGTTTCTCCTTGCCTTCCATCAAGCCAAGCCCCGCAATTCCACCCGTGCCCACCGCGATATAGGATTGAATGATTTGAAATCCGACACCGAGCGGATCGGAATAAGGATGGAGAAATGCCATCACGCGTTTTAACCGGTAACTTACATGAAAAATCAGCAGAAATATCAGCGGAAAGACCGCTACCACTCCGTATCCAAAGTAAACAAGGGGAAGGCCGGCAACAAAGAGCATGGCCGCCACGATCATGCAGAGCGCGAGCGTCGTGCCAAAGTCGGGCTCTTTCAGCACCAGCAACGCATCGATGCCAACCACCAGCCCGATGGGCAGCAGTGTGCGCTTCCAGTCATCAATTTCTCCCTTGCGCGAGTCAAGAAAGTATGCAAGGAAAATTACTGTGATGACTTTTGCCAGTTCGGAAGGCTGAAAGGCCGCAGGCCCGATCCGCAGCCAGCGATGAGTGTTGTGCATCGAACCGAGGAACAACACCATAATGAGCAAAAGAAGTTGCACGGCGACGGCAGGAAATATAACATTCGGCCTGGCCAGACGTCGGTAGTCGAAGTTCATCATCACCACCATCAACCCAAGCCCGATCACAGCCCAGACGGCCTGCCGGATCAGAAAGTGATAACTCGATTGGAACTGTTCCTGGGCGATCACGGCCGAAGCGCTGAAGACCATGATCAACCCAAAAACAAGCAGGACCACCACCGTCCCGAACAGCACTTTGTCAGTCTCGAGTTGCCGCGCCATCCTCCGCTATCTCTCCTCACGGCGCCGCCGCTGGCCGGTGAGATCAACCTCCGCGAAGGCGTCTCCCCGCTTGCCCTTGCCCGAGCCGCGCTCAGCCTGTGCATTACGAACTTCATATGCAAACACATCATCACCAGGCTCTTCGACCCGGTTCAAGTCATCTTCTCCAAGCATAAATTCGTACGATTCATCCCCCGGGTCCTGCGCACCTTGCGTGTACGCTTCTTCCGCGCTCACTTCGTACACATATTCGAGTTCGCGCGGCGTGGTCAGCACTAACGGCTCAGTCTGCACGGGCACGGGTGCGGATTCGCGTGCGCCGTCGGCTTCGCGACTCTCCAGTTCTTCGCCCTTGGGCTTTCCATGATTCTCATCGGACGAAGAGGGGCCGTCGCCGGCCCGAGCGATAGAAGCGCCCATCGGCTGTGAAAGATATGTCCTGGAGTCCCTGACCCTTCCGGCATCCTCCTCTGCAAGGCGCTGCACCAGTTCCTTGAAGACTCTGCCGCGGTGCTCAAAATTCTGAAATTGATCGAAGCTGGAGCACGCAGGCGCGAGCAATACGACGTCGCCCGGTCTGGCGCGCTCAGCCGCCTTCCTGACGGCGGTCTCCAAGTCACCGGCATCCACGATTTCCGCTGCCCCCGACAACTCGCTGAGGATTCGCTCCCGGGCTGCACCGATCACAAGCACCTCGCGCACGCGGTCCTTAATCAAGGCCCGCAGCGGCGCATAGGGCGCGCCTTTGTCCTTACCGCCAAGAATCAGGTGAACACCGCTTTCAAACGCGGTGAGAGCCTTTGCAGTTGCATCAACGCTGGTGGCTTTAGAGTCGTTGTAAAAATCCACTCCGCGAATCTCCCGCACAAACTCCAGACGATGCTCGACCCCGCCAAACTCACGAACGGCACGCCGGATGGCCGCAAAATCGGCCCCCAGCACGCAAGCCGCCGCGGCAGCAGCAAGCACGTTTTCCAGATTGAACTCACCAAGCAGGCGGACGTCGCTTGTTCGCATCAATGGCACTTCCAAGTTATGAACCCTGTACAGAATTGCGTCGCCAGAAACAAAAACTCCGCTGGCAAGCTCCTTTCGCCGGCTGAAGAAGACCCTGCGGCTGCGGATTGAGGGAACGAGCTTCATCACATTGTGATCGTCCGCATTCAAAATTGCGTAATCATCTTCTGTCTGGTTATAAAAAATCCGCGCCTTCGCGGCAGTGTACGCTTCAAAACTCGGATGCCGATCCAGGTGGTTGGGGCTGAGGTTCAGCAGCACTGCAACGTGAGGCCGGAAGGAGGCGGTGGTTTCAAGCTGAAAACTGCTGAGTTCCGCGACGATCATGTCGGCTGGAGGATCGAGGTCGACCGCTGAGAGCAACGGCACGCCGATATTTCCCCCCACAAAGGTGTCGAAGCCCGACGATTCCAGAATCTTGCCCAGCAGCGTTGTCGTTGTAGTCTTCCCATTGGTTCCGGTAATACCGGTCAATCGCCCTTTAAGGAACCAGCCGGCGACTTCGATCTCCGGGACCACCGGGACACCCTTCTGCCGCGCTGCGTTTAACACCGGCAGGTCGGCGGGAACACCTGGACTTATGACGATTAAGTCCTGCCTGAAGAAAGTTGATTCCTGATGCAGACCCAGTTCCAGCCCGATTTTGCAGCGAAGAAGCTCCGGAATCTCCTTCGAGAACACGCTCGGCGAACGCATATCGGTGACAGTGACGAACGCTCCATGTTCGCTCAGCCAATGGGCTGCCGCCATACCGCTCCGGCCCAGCCCCACGACCAGCACGTTCTTTCCGCGAACCTCCATCAGGAAAGCCTCTCTTTCCGCCCGGCACCGTCAAGGCGAAAGTGGATCTCGAGGATTTCGGATATCACAACTGAAACAGACCTTTTCGTCTGGCGCGCCAGTCGCCGCGCCGCCTGCAACGCTTTGCGGTCAAGCGTCAGGCTTACTCGAGTCGGATTGCGAAAGGATTTTGGCCTGCCCATCGGTTATTTACGCGCATTTTATGCGCATAAACTCCGTACGTCAATGAATCTTTACCGCTTATCTGAGCTTCAGCGTCGTCAGAGCAAACAGGGCACAGATCAGCGCTGCAATCCAGAACCGCGCGATGATTTTCGACTCCTTCCATCCCTGCAACTCAAAGTGGTGATGAAGGGGCGCCATCCGAAAAATCCGCTTTCTCCGCAGCTTGTACGATCCCACCTGCAGGATCACCGAAAGCGCCTCAATCACAAAAATGCCGCCGATAAACGGCAACAGGAGTTCCTGCTTGATTATCACTGCCACCGCGGCCACCGCTCCACCCAGCGAAAGCGATCCCACGTCGCCCATAAAAATCTCGGCGGGATAAGCGTTATACCAGAGAAATCCAAGGCTGGCCCCAACCATGGCTCCACAGAAAATTGTGAGTTCAGCCGACTGCGGCAGATGTTCGATATCGAGATACGCCGACCATACGGCGTGCCCGGAAACATACGTCAGGACGGTCAGGGCTGAGGCGGCCACAACAATGCAGCCGATGGCAAGCCCGTCCAGTCCGTCCGTCAGGTTAACCGCGTTGGACGATCCGACCAGGATAAGGACTACGAAGGCGAGGAACGGCAAAAACGCAAGCGGGTAGGCCCACGAGGTGTGCAGCAAAGATTGAATGGTAAAACTGGGATGAATGCGCTTGAAAAAAGGAAACACGATGGCAGTGGAGTAAAGTCCTGAGGCCGTCATCGCCACAAGGACCATGCCAAAAAGGAAGCTGACCAGGATTTGTAGCATGAATTTCGACCGCGCGGTCAGTCCAAGGTTGTTCCTCTTTCGAAGCTTCTGGTAATCGTCCCAAAAGCCGATCGCAGCGAAAGCCACCGTCACCCCCAGGGCGAGCCAGATGAATGGATTGCTCAGGTCGGCCCAGAGCAGTGTGGGGATGATGATGCACAGATTGATGAGGACGCCGCCCATCGTCGGCGTGCCGGCCTTGGCCTGGTGCGCTTTCGGCCCGTCCTCCCGAATGTATTGCCCGATCTGGAATTGCTTGAGCTTGCGGATTACATACGGCCCCAGAAACATGGAAAGGAACAGGGCGGTCAGACTTGCATAGGCAGTCCGAAAAGTGACATACCGGAAAAGATTGAAGAGGTGAAACTCGGTGTGGAATTTCAGATAAAGGTAGTAGAACATGAATCCCTGTCAGACTGTATTCTCCCGAGTCCCGCGACGCGCGCCGGAAGGATTGCTCAGAGAATTTGCCAGCAATTCTGTGACCCTTTCCAGGTTCACCGCCCGCGACCCCTTTACGAGCACGACATCCCCCGGCCCAACAAGCCCTTCACAGTACTCGGCCGCCGAAGTCGCATCCGGGAAGAACAGAACATTGCCCGGATCGATTCCAGCCTCGAGCGCTCCGTCGCGGATGTAGCGGGCGTCTCCCTGGACGGCAACGATATGGTCAACGCCGCTTTCTACAAGCTTTCTGCCAATATGTCGGTGCAACTCCGGCGAGGACGGTCCCAGTTCCAGCATTTCGCCGGCCACCACAATCCTGCGTTCTGCGCCGTTCCACGCTGCGAGCGTTTCGATCATGCGCTCCATAGCTCGAGGGTTTGAGTTGTAGCAGTCGTTCAGGATGGTGATGTTTCCAGGCAATGTAAAAATTTCACTTCGTTGGGCCAAATTTCTAAATGACGCGAGCGCAGGCCGCAGAGAGCTAACGTCAACTCCGCACGTGCTCACTGCCGCGAGCGCCGCCAGCGCGTTCTCAACATTATGGGGGCCCGGCAATGGCAGGAAAAAGTCCGCATCAACGTTTGGTCCTGAAAGGTGAAAAGCGGTCCCCAACTGATGCGGCTGAATGTCTTTTCCTCGGAAGAGCGCGCCTTCGCTCAGACCGAATGTCACCACGTCTCCGGCAAATCCTTCAGAGAATTTCCGGACGCGCGGGTCATCGAAGTTCAGGACGGCTGTCGGCCGCCCTCTGCGATCACTCAGGTTCTCGATCAGTTCGCGCTTAGCTTTTGCAATCGAATCGACAGAATCAAAAAACTCCAGGTGGACGGGGCCAACGTTCGTCACTACGCCCACGTCCGGCTCGGCAATTCCTGCCAACTGCGCAATCTCACCCCGGGCCGACATCGCAAGCTCCACGACTGCAATTTCGTGCGACGGCTCCAAAGCCAGAAGCGTCAGCGGAACACCGTAATGGTTATTGAGGTTCCCCTCGGACTTGTGGACCCTGAAACGCGTGGATAGGAGCGCTGCGATCATCTCCTTAGTGGTCGTCTTGCCCATGCTTCCGGTGATGCCGATGACGCGACCGCCCCAGTTGCGCCGAACATGGCGTGCGAGAGTCTGCAGCGCTTTTGTTGTGTCGGGCACCGCGATGAGGTCAGGGCGTATTGGTGCCGGGGCCCTTTCCCAAAATTCCCGCTCGACAACCGCGCCCGCAGCGCCTCGACCGAGAACCTCAAATACAAAATCGTGCCCGTCATGGCGAGGTCCGCGGATGGCGAAAAATAGCTGGCCCGGCTCAAGCCTTCGCGAATCGATCGAGCAACCCATGACGGGGCGATCAGAAACCGGCTTAATTGACCCGAGAACTTCCGCCACTTTTTTGAATTGCAGAACCATTATCATCAACCGTTTCCGTGCTTCGGAAAATACCTGCGAACCTGCTTTATCGGGATGCGGGGCCAGGTCTGCTCTGGTCCTGCACCTCGAGACCGAAGCCCATCTCCCGCAGGACCTTTCGTGCCACGAGGCGATCATCGAACGGAACTGTTTCGTCCTTTAGTATCTGGTAAGTTTCGTGCCCTTTACCTGCAAGCACTACCACATCGCCCTGCCGTGCTTCCGACAGTGCTTTGCGGATGGCAGCTTCACGATCAACTTCCACCAGATAGGGCTTACCTGTCCTTTGCAACCCCACCAGAACATCATTCATGATCAGGATGGGGTCTTCGCTTCGCGGATTGTCTGAGGTCAAAACCGCCAGGTCACTCAGGCGACCTGCGACCTCTCCCATCAGTGGCCGCTTGGTCCGGTCGCGTTCGCCGCCGCAGCCGAAGACAACAATAAGACGGGTCTGCGCAAGTTCACGGGCCGCTTCAAGAACGTTACGCAGGGCGTCGTCGGTGTGGGCATAATCAACAACAACCAGAAACGGCTGGCCCTCGTCAACTTTCTCGAAACGCCCTGGGACTGCCGTCAGACGCGCCAGGCCCGCCTGGATTTTCTCTGCCGGAATCCCAATGCCAGTGGCCGCAGCAGCCGCCGCCAGCAGGTTCATCAGGTTGGCCCGCCCCACGAGAGGAGTTTCCAATGCAATTTCACTCACAGGCGTCGTCAACACCACCGACATCCCGGCGTGGCCCTGTAAATAACGTTTAACAACCACGTCCGCTTTCGACTCGCGCCCGTAAGTGATCTTCCTCGGATTCGATAATGAGAGCAGTCTCCGACCCCAGGGATCATCAACATTCATCACCGCAAGTTCAGGGGGCGGCGTTCCCAGGCCTTCAAAAAGCTTCTGCTTGGCCGCAAAGTAGTTTTCAAAATTGTGGTGATAGTCCAGATGATCCCGCGTCAAGTTCGTAAAGACCGCCACTGAAAAGTGTATTCCCCACACCCGCTCCTGCGCCAAAGCATGCGAGGAAACCTCCAGGACCGCCGCCCGCGCTCCGCCAGCGACCAGTTCATGGAAATAGGACACAAGGTCGAGCGATTCCGGCGTCGTGTTGGAAGCGGGTATGACGCGCGCGCCCAGGCGGTATTCAACCGTGCCAAACATTCCTGCTGGGACGCCTGCGGCTTCAAATATGCTGTGGAGAAGATACGCTGTGGTAGTCTTTCCGTTCGTGCCTGTAATGCCAATCAACTGGAGCTTGCGGTCGGGATCACCGTAAAAACAGCGGGCGGCTTCTGCTAAGGCCCTTCGAATCTTGCCCACTCGAATCCATTGATGTGCCAGTTCTGCCGGAGCTTCCCTCTCACTTGCTATAGCGACGGCACCCTGACTCAGTGCGTTAGCGATAAACAGGTGGCCGTCAGTCCTCTCGCCTTCGATGGCAAAGAAAAGGGAACCCTTTTCCACACGGCGGGAATCATAAGCAAGCGAGGCAATTTCAGTATTCTGATCCACCCCCGTTTCGACAGGCTGGACTCTCTCGAGGAGTTCGCCCAATTTCATGCTTCACTCGCATTATATCACCGGCACATCCGGCGCCGGTCCTCGTCTATGCGCACTTCCGGCACGTCCAGCCTCTGGGCTTCCTCAACCTCGCCGTTAACGGCAGAACCCAGGGCCAGTCCTTACTTCAAGAGATGCGTTCCCGCCCTGGTTATGCAACCGCTTGGGCGAGTTGTCATGAAGGTCTCGGACCCCGGTTAGGTAGATCGAAAGCCACAGAGCCACGAAGGTGACACCAAACCCGCCAAGCAGAAAATTCGCTATTGAGTGGAAGTCAATGCTCGGCATTTTATATACCTCCTCATCACCGCTATTTCCCTGAAAAGCTGCAACAATCCTGCTGGGCAAATCGTACCCAGACCCTGCTCCCGACGTGGACGGTCGCACCTGCCGGCGGGTCCTGCTGGACAGCAAGTCCTGAACCGGCCATCTCCATTTCAAGCCCAAGCGACTGGCATTTCTCCGTCACACGGCGGGCGGACATTCCTGTAAAGTCGGGCACTACGACCGCGGGGCCTTCATCCAGAAGCACAGTCCCTTTTGACGCCGATTCAGAAGGCGGGGCGAAAGAAACCGGCTCTACAGGGCGCGTGGCAGCTCCGACATACTCAGAGTTTGTTGGAGGGTTGTCCGCCTTTCCTCTCCATTTCTGGTATGGAGATAGGGCGGAGCGGCGGGAAGCGATCTGAATAGAGTTGGAAGGATTGTCTTGCGGAACATTCAGGTAACGCAGTGTCTGTTCTGCGATAGACTTCCACGCCGGAGCTGCCACTTCTGCCCCGTAGATTGCTCCTGCCGGTGTGTCAATAACCACCAGAATGGTTACGGCCGGCTTACCCACGGGAGCGAACCCGATAAAGGAAGCCACAAACATCTTGTGGGAATAATGGCCGGTTGCATCAACCTTTTGTGCCGTTCCTGTCTTCCCCGCCGAACTATATCCCGCCAACTGGGCGGCTGTTCCAGTCCCGCTTTCGACCACGCCTGCAAGCATCTCCTTCATCATCCTGGCCGTCTGCTCGCTCATAATGCGGCGACCGACGGTGGGAGCAGGCGCACTTTCATCAGTTCCTTCGCCAATGGCACGTACAATCCGCGGTTGGACCATGATGCCGTCATTGGCAATTGCCGAATAAAGGCGCGCCATTTGGAGAGGAGTCACTCCGATCCCCTGCCCTATCGCGATCTCGCCGATCGAGACTCCCGACCACCGGGTTGTGGGCTCCAAGAGCCCTCCTTCTTCGCCTGGCAAACCGACGTTGGTCTCGGCGTCAAAACCGTAATCGAGGATCCGGTGGTAAAAGCGCTCCTCACCCAGGCGCAACGCCATCTTCACTGCACCTACGTCGCTTGAGTACATCAGCACTTGGCTCAGAGTGAGCGGGCCCGCGCGCTCGTGCCGGATCACCTCGGGATCGTCGTGGATGACACGCCCTCCAAGCCGTATCGCCCCCATCTGGCAGTCGATGAAATCGGTTGGCCGCGCCAGCTTTTCGTCGATCGCCGATGAAATCGCCACCGCCTTGAAAGTTGACCCGGGTTCGTAAATCCAGCCGACTGCGCGATTGATGCGATCAACCGGCGGATATTTCTGGTAGTCGTTCGGATCAAATGTCGGCTGGTTGGCCATGGCCAGGATTTCGCCGGTGTGAGGGTTCTCAACAATGACGGTGCCGCCTGCAGCATGAAACTTCTGGACCGTTTCCGCCAGCACTTTTTCGGCAATGTACTGAATGTCCTCGTCTATAGTAAGGACGAGGTTCTTTCCCGGCTGACCCTGCCATTCGGTGGAACGGAACGAGCGGCGCTTGGCATCGGTACTCAGCAGCACCTTGCCCGGCAGGCCCCGGATTTCCTTGTTGTATTGATACTCGACGCCGCCCAGCCCGTTGTCATCCATCCCAACGTAGCCAAGGACGCTGGCGGCCAGATCATCGGCCGGATAAAAGCGCTTCATCTCTTTCTGAAAATAAATCCCTTGCAGATTAAGAGCGGCGATTCTGGCCGACTGCTGCGGGGAGATCTTTCGCTTGACCCAGCAGAAGGAGCGCGCGGTCCGCAGGCGGGCTTCCAGGTCCTTTTCGTCAAGATCAAGAATCGGAGCGAGCAGTTTGGCCTCCATTGCAGGATCAGGAATATTCGACGGAACGGCATACACCGAATCCACAGCCAGGCTCATGGCCAACGGGTGCATGTTCCGGTCGTAAATCGTCCCTCTTTTGGGGGCTATTTCCACCGTACGCTGCTGCTGGCGGTCGGCCCGGGCCAGCAGTTCTACATACTGGATGATTTGCAAGTCGTATAATCGAAGGATAATGGCCAGCGCCCAGACGACGAACAATCCCGCCAGGAGAAGGCTCCGCCTGGCCCCAACGGGCCCTGCGTGAAACGAGGTTTGTTTTCGCCTTTCGCGCCGTACCATTTACCTCACGCTGGGAATTGTCGTCTGCCCCTCCATATTCCTCGCGAATTCCGTTGCCGAAGGCTGAGCATGGAACTGCGCCGGTTTCCCGACCTGGATGATCTGGTCCGGCTTCGGAGGAGCAAGGCCCAATTCTGACCGGGCCAGGGTGTCAATCCGCTGGGGATCCGTCAACGAGGCAAGCTGGACTTTCAGTGAGTGGTTCCGCTCCACCTGCTCAGCCTTCTCCTGCTTAAGCTGTTGGATCAGGTATCCGTAGCGGACGCACTCGAAATGCTGCCAGGCAAAGAGCATGATGAAGAGGAATGCCAGGGTGCCCAACGCCAGAAGCCCGAAACATTCACGGCGTTTCTCCCTGTCCACTTCACGTTGCAGGCGGGAATTGTCGATATGCTTTACGAAATAGATCTCCGGGTATGTCGCGCGACCCGCAATGGGTTGATTCACCGGACGGCGCTTCGCTCTGGGAAGACTCACTGCAACGCTAGCCATAATCCTCTTCTCCCAAACAGCGCGGTGTCCGCTGAGGCGCCGCTTTGTGTACAGCGGTAATCCGGAACCGCGGGCATATTCTGTTATTCGCCTGGCATCTTCTCCACGGCCCGCAGCTTCGCGCTGCGTGATCGCGGGTTCTCTCGGACTTCCTCCGGCGTCGGCCGAACCACATGCTTAGTTAAAATGTGGACCCGGCCTTCGCGCTGGAGCCTGAGAAACGCGTGCTTCACCAGCCGGTCCTCCAGCGAATGAAAACTGATCACAACGCATCGGCCGTTCGTTGCAAGGACGCTCGGAAATCCAGCAAGGAACGTCTCCAGGTTTTCAAGCTCGCGGTTGACGACCAATCTCAAAGCCATAAAAGTGCGCGTTGCCGGATGAAGGTGGTGGAGGCCCGCCCGGGAGGGGATAGCTCGCATTACCACCTGCGCCAGTTCGGTGGTCGATCGAATCGGACGGGCCTTCACAATTGCTCGCGCGATGCGGCGCGATTGGCGCTCTTCCCCATACTTGAAAATCAGATCAGCCAGTTCGCGTTCAGGCGTGCGGTTGACGATTTCTTCAGCCGTCAACTCCCCGCCGCCCATTCTCATGTCCAGCGGTCCAGGCAGGCTAAAGCTGAAGCCGCGGCTGGCGTCCTCAATCTGCATCGAACTCAAGCCAAGATCGGCCAGGATGCCGTCAACCGGCGGCAGACCGCTGGCAGCGTGCAGCGCTTTGATGTCCGCGAAGTTGCCTTCCATCAGCATCAGCTTTTCGCCGTAATCCGAAAGCCGCTCCCGGACGATGCGGAGCGCTTGCGGATCTCGGTCAATGGCGAGCAGCCTTCCCCGCCCGCCTTCGAGCACTTGCAGGATCTGCTGCGAGTGCCCCCCTGCCCCCACGGTTGCGTCAATGTAATTTCCATCAGCGCGAACATTCAAAAACTCCATCGCTTCCCGCAACAGGACGGGACGATGAAGTTCAAATTCCGTCATCTAAATGCCAAGGTCGCTCAATGCCTGCATGTCTTCATCGGTCAGCGGATTGCTGTCCAAATGAGCGCGGAAGCGTTCCATATTCCACACTTCGAGGTAATTCAGATATCCCATCACCGCCACTTCGCCGCGCATATCCGCTGACTCCCGCAGCAGAGGCGGAATGAGGACCCTTCCTTGCGCATCCATCTGAACAGCCTGGCCCCAGTAATTCACGCGGTCGAGCAGCTTGCGCTTTGACTTGTGCATTGACGGCAGACCAGCAAGCTTTTCCTCGATGCCCCTCCAAACCGAAAATGGATAAATGCGAACCGACTGGCCATCCAGGCTGGTGACATAAAAATCGTGCCCAAAGGTCACTTCCAGATGCGATTTGAAGGCGGTGGGAATCTTCACCCGCCCTTTGGCATCCACCGTCGCTGAGTAATTTCCTCGCAGCATAGAGGCTTTAAAAACCCTGTAAAACCCAGCTCAAAAACCCACTTCATCACATCTTTTTACCACTTTTAACCACCTGCGACCACCGACTATACGTCGGGCCAAGGTTCTTGTCAAGAACTATTTCTATTCGTTAGAAGGATTTAGCTATTGTCGGCGGGATGCACTATTTGTTGTGGCGAAAATGGCTTTCGCTCCCCACCCGTACGGCGGGTCGGGATGGTCTGATTCCCTGACATTGCACCTCGCAGAGAAGTTTCTGGAAAACTTCTCATCGTTCTCCGGCGGAATTTGGGGCAATCCTCCCCGGGCCTCAGGGAAATGGCAAACATTGCGATTCATCAGGTATGGGCCAGAAAGCTTAGACGAACGTAATCGACCGTCCAACGCCCGGCAGAATCGCAGAGCGCGGGACGAAGCAGTTCAACGGCCTCGTCCATTGCTTCGGTGCGCTGGTCTTCAGGCAGCGTGCGGAAAAACGCGAGCCCGAATGTCTCCAGCCAGCCACGCATGTCGGTCGGCAGAACGACCGGGCGAGGGAACAACTCGATTGAGATCACACGGAACCCGGCACGTTCGAGCTTAGAGCGGTAGTCGTCTGCCGAAGGAAAATACCAGGGGTTTGCGCTTTCAGCGTTTTCAACACCGCGACGCCGCAAAACGGCCAGCAAGGCGACTGTGATAGCGGCAACGTTGGCGTGGCCACCAAACTCACCAGCGAACCGGCCGCCGGGCTTGAGGGATTTCCTGACAGAGCGCAGGACCGCGTCCGGGTCGCGCTTCATCCAGTGCAAGGCGGCGTTTGAGAAAGCCGCGTCGAATTCGGCTGCAAATTTCAGGTCGGCGGCGTCAGCGAGCCGCGCATCAACGCCCCGCTTTCTTGCAGCTTCCACCATGTCTGGAGAGCTGTCCACGCCGATGACCGTTGCTCCAGTCTCACGAATCTTTTCGGTGAGTTCCCCGTTTCCGCACCCGACATCCAGAATACGCTCACCCGGCCGCGGATCCAGCAGTTCCAGGAGTGACTGACCGAGAAGAGGTACGAACGAGGCATGTTCAGCGTAGCGTTCGGCCTTCCATTCCTGGACTGCTCGGTTGGTCGCATCCATGATTGATGAAGACTCTCTGCCCTAGCCCTCCTGCTCGTATTGGCGCTTCAATTGGGAGATGACGGCCGGATCGGCCAGGGTTGTTGTATCACCGAGCACTCGTCCCTCAGCCACATCGCGCAGAAGGCGGCGCATGATTTTCGCGCTGCGCGTTTTAGGCAACTCCGCTGCGAAAAAGATGTCATCGGGCCGGGCAATAGGTCCGATCTTCTTGACGACATGCTGCTTGAGTTCGTCTTTGAGGGTCTCGCTTGGCGCAATTCCTTCCTTCAGAGTCACAAAGCCTGCAATACCCTGCCCTTTAAGTTCGTGCGTCCTTCCTATTACGGCGGCTTCCGCCACGGCAGGATGGTCCACGAGCGCACTTTCAACCTCGTAGGTTGAAATGCGATGACCTGCCACGTTCATCACATCGTCAACGCGACCCAGCAGCCAGAAGTAACCATCCTCATCAATTTTGGCGCCGTCGCCGGTGAAATACTTGCCCGGATATCGCGACCAGTACTGTCGAACGTAGCGGTCTGGATCGCCGTAGATGGTTCGGAACATGGCAGGCCAGGGTCTTGTCAGCACCAGATATCCGCCTGCGCCAGGGCCGACGGGTTGGCCCTTCTCATCCAGCACTTCCGCCTCGACACCAGGAAAAGGGCGCGTAGCCGATCCGGGCTTGGTAGCCGTTATTCCAGGCAGAGGCGTGATCAGTATCATGCCGGTTTCGGTCTGCCACCAGGTATCGACGATCGGGCATCGTTCCCTGCCAATATTCTCGTGATACCAGATCCATGCTTCGGGGTTAATCGGCTCTCCGACGGTCCCGATCACTCGCAGCGAAGAGAGATCGTATTTGGCAGGCCATTCTGTTCCCCAGCGCATAAAGGCGCGGATTGCGGTCGGGGCCGTGTATAAAATGTTGACTCGATACCGCTCAACGATGGACCAGAAGCGTCCACGGTCAGGAAAATCAGGGCTTCCCTCGTACATAAGAACGGTTGTGCCATTCGTCAACGGTCCATAAATGATGTACGAATGCCCCGTCACCCATCCGATATCGGCCGTGCACCAGTAAATGTCATTTTCTTTAATATCGAAGATCATCCGGTGGGTCGTTGCGGTGCCCACGAGGTAGCCGGCCGTTGTGTGGACTACTCCTTTGGGCTTTCCTGTGGTGCCGCTGGTGTAAAGGATGTAGAGAATATCTTCGGCGTCCATCGGCTCAGGATCACATTGGTCCGGAGCGTTTGCCACGAGATCATGCCACCACAGGTCCCGCCCGGGCTGCATCGTAATCTGCGCGGCCTTGCCGACGCGCTCGACCACGACGACTTTTTCGATGCTGGGCGTGCTCGTCAGCGCTTCGTCAACATTTGCCTTCAAAGGGACGACGTGCCCGCGCCGCCATGCTCCGTCACCTGTGATCACGACTTTCGCCTGAGCGTCGTTGATGCGTTCGCGGAGCGAATCTGCAGAAAAGCCGCCGAACACTATGCTGTGCGGAGCGCCGATCTTGGCACAGGCGAGCATGGCAATCGCCAGTTCGGGGACCATGCCGAGATAGATGGCCACGCGGTCGCCCTTCTTAACGCCCAGCGACTTCAGCGCGTTGGCGAAGCGATTGACCTCCCTCTCAAGATCGGCAAACGTCAGCGAGCGGGAATCGCCCGGCTCGCCTACCCAAATAATCGCTGTCTTATCACGGCGTGCGCCTTTGGCGTGGCGATCAACACAGTTGTAAGCCGCGTTCAATTTGCCCCCGACAAACCATTTGGCCCATGGAGCGTTCCACTCGAGAACTGTCTTCCAGGGCTCAATCCAGTCCAGCCGTCTGGCTTCTTCCGCCCAGAAACCTTCGGGGTCCCGGCGCGCCTCTTCGTAAATCCTGGGATCGGACACATTGGCCTGACGGCGAAACTCTTCCGAAGGAGGAAAAGTCCGCCCTTCTTTGAGCAGCGCCACCAGACGTTCTTGCGCAGTTTCCGTCCTGTCGCTCATGGTTAATTCTCCCAGCCCGTAAAATTAAAACCCATCATGTTCCCAGAAGACCTCGGCAGACAAAAAAGAACTCACTGCCGCCGCAGCAGACAAAACCAGAAGTCGATAACCATTTTGCCCCATCAGGTCGAGTCGAAAGACCCATTACTCAATCCGCAAAGAGGGGGGAGTCTTACCTGACGATTCCCTGCCCTCCCCGCTCGCGGACCGCATAAGCTTCGTCAAGCAGCTCAATTACGTGTAGAACGCGCCGCTTGCCTCCAGACCTGGCAATTCCGGCACGCAGTTGTAACAGACAGCCCGGATTTGCGGTCAAGATCAACTCGGCTCCCGTTTCGTCCACGCGCTGCATCTTGGCCTTCAGGAGCCGTTCCGCCATTTCATTCTGTACCACATTATAAATGCCCGCACTGCCGCAGCAAACTTCAGATTCCTTCAACTCGACGAATTCAAGCCCGGGTATCGCCGCAATTAATTGGCGTGGGGCGCTTCGAATCCGCTGTGCGTGGCCCAGGTGGCAGGGGTCCTGGTACGTGGCACGCGCGGCAACCGTGCCGAAGTCCCGATTGATCTCGATCCCGGCAAGAAATTCCGTTACATCCCTCACTTTGGCACTGAACGCACAGGCCTGATCGTAATATTCCCGGTCAACATGTTCGAAAAGCAGCGGATACTCCTTCAGCACCGAACCGCAGCCCGCCGCATTCGTGATGAAATAATCGTAGCCGCCGTCGAGGAACGTCCGCATGTTTATCTTAGCGAGTTCGCGTGCTTTATCGCGAATCCCGGCATGGACGTGCAAGGCGCCGCAGCATCCCTGCGATTCGGGAATCACGACCTCACAACCATTTTTCGCCAGTACTCGGACCGTAGCATCATTCAATCGCGCGAACGCCAGGTTTGCAATGCAACCAGCAAAAAACGCAACGCGGTGGCGAACATCGCCATCGGGTCTGACCACCTGGCCCAAACGCTCAGTGAAAAACGGCTTCTCCATTCGAGGTGAAAGCGTCGCCGCGTTGACAAGCCGCTCTGAAAGAAGTTTCAGGATGCCGGACTTCCGGATCGCTGTTTCAAGACCGGATTTCTGGTAGAGCCAAAGCAGATTTCCAAGCCGAGTGAGGTTCCGCCGTTCGGGAATCAACCGGTGAAATACAAAGTGGCGGATATGCCGACCGATTCCCGGTCGTTTGTAATAGCGGTCAATTTGTGCGCGGGCGGACTCGACCAGCCGGCCGTATTCCACCCCCGAGGGGCACGCCGTCTCGCAGGCGCGGCAATCGAGACACAAATCAATATGCTTTACAAAGCTGTCGCCGAGCGGCAGCCGGCCGCGTTCCACCTGGATCATCTGGTAGATGCGGCCGCGGGGCGAGTCCATTTCAAGCCCCAGTTCACGATAAGTGGGACAGGCATTGAGACAAAGGCCGCAGTGAATGCACTTGGAATAATATTCCCACTCGGGCGCCTCACCCGGCCCATACCCGCTGCGTGCCGGGACTTCAGCCGCTTTTTCCTGAATCTCGATCATTTGCGAAGTCCGCGCTCGCTTGCCTTACGCAAAGCTCTGGTCAAGTTTCAGATTGAACCTATAAACCGCCCTGGCGCAAGGATTCCCTTTGGGTCCCATGTTGCCTTCATCTTGCGCATGAGATTGAACCCGGACGGCGGCGTTCCCCATACGTCCACCTGCGCCTTGAATTCCGGAGGAGCGTAAACCACAACCACTGCGCCGCCCGCTTGTTCTGCTGCTGCTCGAATCCGACTGATAAGCCCGGCAGCCCGGGTCGCACTGTGTAAAACGAGCAGCCCGACATGAATCATGCCGACGCCGGGATAAACGACGAATGGCGTCCTCACTTTTTCATTCTGCGCCTCCTGCCGGACAAGGCCCAGAAACTCCTCAGTAGCAGCAATGGGCAATGTACACTTCAAAACAACTGCTTCAGGATTCATGCTTGTCAGCCGATGGTCGAAGTCTGAAATCGCTTGCCACGCTTCCTGCGCGCTTTCTCCTTCTTGCACCCGGAAGCTCGCGCCCGCGGCGCGTCCCAGTTCATTCAGGTCCCGCCACGTTCGGCTGATCACTGTTTTGGATCCGCCCGCTTCCACCCACAATTGCAACTCGTGACCTTTTCTGCCCAATTGTTCGTCTGAAGGCAAAATTCCAGCGACTTCCGCATCTGTGAGCGCCATCCTCAGGAGGGAAACAGGCGAGTTCAATATTCTAACGCGCATGTCCCGAGCAACGTTCAACGCTCCAACTGAAAAAACAGAAGTCTCGCGGTTGAGCGGCAGCGGATATAGCTTGAGATTGACTTCGGTAATCACGCCCAGCGTGCCATATGATCCGATCAGAAGTTTGCCGAGATCGTAACCTGCAACATTCTTCACTACGCGCCCGCCCGTGCGGATCAGTTTGCCCGTTGTCGTCGCAATCTGCATCCCTACCACCATGTCGCGCGGCGCTCCGTAAAAATGTCGCAGCGGACCTGTAGCGTTTGCCGCCACGACGCCTCCGATTGTGGCGCGCCCGCTTCCATGCGGGTCGAGCGGCAACCACAAGCGATCCGACCGTAAAAGTGTTTGGAGTTCAGCCAACGATGTTCCGGCACCAACACCAGCCGTCAGATCCGCCGGTTCATAATAGCTGACTTTCGTGAGGTTCCGCGTGCAAAGAGCAATGTCATAGCGCCTTGGAGAATTACCAATGCCAAGTTTGGTTGCGCCGCCGGCAACGACGAGCGGAAGATCGCGATCGGCCGCGCACTTCAGGACCTGCGCGGCCTGCTCCGGCGAGTTTGGATAAATGACGCATCCGGGCGCCTTTCCATCAATCGCGAACTGCGCACACGTGGATGGTTCCAAAGTCAAATGCGCTTCGCCGACGATGCCGGCAAACTCCGCAGTGGCTGTTTCGGCTGCTGTCTTCACATCAGCCTCCGACGCTCACCTGGACACGAATTTCCCCGCACATTTTGCTGGTCGGCAAGACCTTGCCGGGATTGAACAATCCGGTTGGATTCATCAGTGCTTTGATTTCCCTTTGGATTTCCAGATCCTCTTCAGAAAATATCAGTGGCATCAGTTCGTTCTTTTCGATGCCGACGCCGTGCTCTCCAGTAATCGAACCGCCGAGTTCAGCGCAGCGCGTCATAATTTCCTGAGCAGCCTTCACAACTCTCTGTGACTGTTCACGGTCGCGGGCGTCAAACATCAGCAGCGGATGAAGGTTTCCATCTCCTGCGTGAAAGATATTTCCGATCTGGAGACCGTACTTTCGGCCAACCGCCGCGATATATTCGAGCATTTCAGGCAGGCGGGTCCGCGGAATCACTCCGTCCTGAACATAATAGTTCGGGCTGATCCGTCCAAGAGCTCCAAACGCATTCTTCCGGCCCTTCCACAACAAAGCCCGTTCCTCCGCGGATTTTGCCCGGCGAACACCGCGGACTTGATTGTTCTTGCAGACTGTCTCAATCTGCCCCGCCTGCTCTTCCACCGCTTCCCGCAGCCCTTCAACTTCGATCAGCAGGACGGCAGCCGAATCCATGGGGTAGCCGGCGTGCGTCGCCTGCTCGACCGCGCGCAGTGTGAACCCGTCCATCATTTCGAGCGCTGCGGGAGTAATACCTTCGGCGGTGATGGCGGCGACAGTCCTCGTCGCATCTATCACGCGGTCGTAAACCGCCAGCATGGTTTCCACTGCTTCAGGCGCGCGCATCAGCCGGACCGTAATTTCTGTGACGATGCCCAGCGTTCCTTCGGAACCAACGATCAGGCCGGTCAGATCGTAGCCCGGCACGTCCCAGCATTTGCCCCCCGTGCGAATCACTTCGCCGTCGGGCAGAACAACTTCGAGACCCAGAACATGGTTTGTGGTAACGCCGTAAGCCAGCGTATGCGGCCCGCCGGAGTTCTCCGCCACATTGCCCCCGATTGTGCACGCCTTCTGGCTGGAAGGGTCGGGAGCATAGTAATAGCCAGCATCAGCCACAGCCAGGGTGAGGTCCGTGTTAACAACGCCGGGCTGCACTCGCACGCGCTGATTCTCGAGATCGACTTCGATGATCTTCTTCATCCGGGCGAAGCTGATGACAATTCCGCCTTCGGTGACAACCGCTCCGCCGCTCAGTCCCGTGCCAGCACCTCTCGGGACGATAGGGACTTTTTTTGCCGTGGCCAGTCTCACGAGCTGAACAACCTGCTCTGTCGTTTTCGGGAAAACCACAGCATCCGGCGTCTTCAGCGCCGAAAGCCCGTCGTATTCGTAAAGCATTAAATCTTCAGGATGCCACAAGACCCCTTCCGGCCCCAGAATCCCTATTAACTCTTTTATGAACGCATTCGGTTTCATGAATACTCACGCAGCCCTGTGGAAGCAGGCTGGATACATGACCCGGGAAGGGCAGCAGCAGCGGCCGGAGGTCACTCTCAATACCCGCTGCCTGGAGTATATCCAACGCTGTGAATCGAGGTCAACGGTCCTGACCCTATCCGCGAGATGATCAATGCCAATAATCACAAGGCTGGTGTGGGCTCCGCGGGCAAGGCCCTTCTGATTGTGCTTGGGACAAAATTGCGGGTCAGGTTAGAATGCATCCCGCATGGTACCCATTCCGCTGAATGACAACCTTCGGCGCCAGACCTTCTGGTTCTCGACATTGGCGCTTATCGCGATGAACGCTGCGGTCTTTGCGTTCGAACTGTCGCTCGGCCCGTCGATCAACCGATTTATCCTCACTTTCGGCCTGATTCCGGCGCGGTATTCCACAGTGCACGGCGCAATTATCATCACGAATCCTGTGGACTTCCTGGTGCCTGCGTTCACTTCAATGTTCATTCACGGCGGCTGGCTTCACTTGATCGGCAATATGCTTTTCCTCTTCGTCTTTGGGCGAAGCGTCGAGGACCGCTTCGGCCACGGCGAGTTTCTGCTTCTGTATTTCCTCAGCGGATTGGGTGCTGCCATCACCAGCATTTTCTTCAGCATGGGGTCGAGAGTTCCCACGATCGGAGCAAGCGGGGCCATTGCGGGAGTCCTTGGCGCCTATCTGATCAGTTTTCCGACCGCCCGCATAACTACGCTGATACCGCTGTTCTTTTTCTTCTGGACAGTCCGGATCCCGGCCTTACTGATGCTTGTTTATTGGTTCGCGATTCAATTTGTGATGGGTTATCAGATGCTGGCGATCGAGTCTGCCACAGGGGGTGGTGTCGCATGGTGGGCGCATGTCGGAGGATTCATCCTCGGCATGTTGATTGCCCTCGTTGTGCTGAAACCGCGGCGGCAGATTGTCCAAATTCGGCCGTGAGAAAGTAATGGATGAAGGCTTCCCAGATAGGGGAGAACGCCGAAACTCGAGGATTGTAACTCCGGTGAATGCAACAACCGATCGCCTGAAACCTCACCAGGCTGTTTCTTCGCCCGGCTCGCGTTCCGTGAAATAGACTCCCAGCAGGATCAGTACGCCGCCGAAAATCCCCTTAAGGGTCAATCTGTCGTGGAGCAGCCAGATCCCAAGAGCCATCGCGACGATGGGCTCGAAATAATTGAACGCGGCCACTCGAGAGGCCGTCAGCCCCTTCAGTGCATATGCAAAAAGAAGGTATCCTATCACGGACGAAAAGAAGGTCATAAACCCAAGTCCGAGCCACGCTCGGAGCGGAATGTGCGTCCACTCCTGGCTCCACAGCGCGCCAGCGCAAAAAGGAACCATCATCAGCGCGCCCAGCCCGTAAATCAGGGTGTTGAGTGTGATGGCGTCATACTGCTCGGCCACTTCCTTCATCAGGATCGTGTAGTATGCGAATACCAGATCCTCAGCAATCAGAATCATATCGCCTACCCAGTAGCCCTGTTCGCCGGGCAGGGGCTTTCCGTAGCTCAGCAGCACGACACCCGCAAACGCCATTGTCATTCCGATGAGCTTCAGCGCGGTCATCACCTCAAGCCGCATCAGCACGGCCAGCACGAGAACCATAATGGGCTCTGCCGCAACGATGAGCGCCGCGTGCAGGACGTTGGTGTGCGCCATGCCCTCAATGAACAGGATCTGATTGGCCGTGATTCCGAAGAAAGCAATAACCGCAATACGGACCCATCGCTCGCGCGACAGGCTCAACAGTCCTAAGTTTCTGAAAGAAAGGAAAAGGGCCCCAAAGACGAAGGCCGCAGCGACGCAGCGCACGATGGTCAGCGACAACGGAGTAAACCCAAACAGAGCTTCTTTAACAGCCACGGTGTTGGCTGCCCAGCAGGAAGCCGCGATCAGCATGGCGAGGTGCATCAGGGGGTGAGTGCTGATCGGACGGGAAGCCTTTTCTGTTAGAACATTAAAGTCAACAGCGCTTTTCAAACGACTCCTTCCGCACGGTCAGCTTCCTGATACGATCGACGTTCGGCGTGTAACCGAGTCCGGGCCTTCTTGGGACCACAATCGTTCCTTCCGGAGTGACCGTCACCTCCGGGTCGATGATGTCGTGGCTCCAATAGCGGCGGCTGGCCGAGACGTCCCCGGGCAGAACGAAACCCTCCAGCGCGGACATGGCGATGTTGTGCGCCCGGCCTATGCCCGATTCGAGCATCCCTCCGCACCAGACCGGAACATGGTGGGCCAGGCACAGGTCGTGCACTTTGCGGGCGGCTGAATGTCCGCCCACGCGCCCCAGCTTGATATTGATGATTTTGCACGCCCCGATTTCGATGGCCTTTCGGGCATCATCCGCGTTGTGGATCGACTCATCCAGACAGATGGGCGTCTTCAACTCGCGCTGCAAGCGCGAATGGTCCACAATGTCGTCCCATCCGAGGGGCTGCTCCACCATCATCAGATCGAACCGATCCAACTGCTTGAGATGCGGAAGGTCGGCCAGCGTGTAGGCCGAGTTGGCATCAACCATGAGTTTGATGTCCGGAAACTGTTTGCGAACAATCTCCAGGATTCTGATGTCCCACCCCGGCTTGATCTTAATCTTGATTCGCTGATACCCGGCAGAAAGCTCACGATGAATCTTCTCAAGCAGGTCCTCAGGCGCATGCTGGATCCCGATTGAAACGCCGCAGGCAATCTCCTGGCGCACGCCGCCCAAAAGATCGGCGAGCGGTACGCCCTTGCGCTGCGCTTCGATGTCCCAAAGCGCATTCTCAAGCGCGGCCTTGGCCATATTGTGGCCGCGCACAGGACTAAAGCGCTCTGCCAGGGCCGCCGGAGAATCCCAGGATTTTTCAAGCGCCCACGGAACCAGAAAATCCCGCAGGATGTGCCACGCCGTCCCCGGTGTTTCGTAACTGTAAAAAGGATTTTCGCCGCATGTAACTTCACCCCAGCCTTCCAGCCCGTCGGCAAGAACATGCACCAGCACGATTCTTCGATCGGTGGTGCGGCCGAAGCTGGTCTCAAAGAAATTGACCAGCGGCATTCGAATTTCGAGCAAATCGACCCGTTCGATTTTCATACGCGGTCCAGAATGTACCAGGCTTCCGTGCCTGACTTTTCAAAGCCTGTGATGGCAAGCCCCCGCGAAAAACAGTCCTGAAGACTTGCCCTGACGTAAGACTGCCATTCGCGCGCCCGCGAAGATCGTCTCGAGAGCAGTTCATCAAGATTCACTGGGATGGCCACCTGCGCAGCGGGCGCCTTGCGGGCCGGCCTGGGATGCTTCCCTGCCAGGGCCCTGGTTACTCTCGCGGACTTCAACGGCCACTCGGCGATCAGCCGGTCAGATGGCAATTTCCGCTGGAGTCTGCTCTTCACAGGCCCATAGTAATTGGGACAGTAGCGCCGAACAATGGCCCCCAGGCGGACGATGTTAAAGTAGGCGTTCTTGGCGCGCAGAGGATCGAAAGTCCATTCGATGCATTCGATTCCGTCTCGGAGCGCCGCCTTACGTTGGGCAATCTTGAGCATTCGGCCCAACCCCTTATTCTCATGCTTCGGCAGGACACCCAGCAGGAGAGAGTAGAAATATCTGTGCTGCTTGCGCCAGGCCGGCACTGAAACCACTACCCCAGCCATTGAGCCTTCGCTCGTAAAAGCGCCCAACACATGTCCGCCGTTCCTTGAGATGTTAAGAAACATACGCGCAGGATAAATCTCGCTGTCCGGATAGCCCCATATCTCCCGCTGGAGCACGACGCAGCCAGCAAACTCCTCAACCGTTTCACACGGTCGGATCGTGTAGGTCATACCTTCTCCTGCACTTTGACGGATTCCCAAATTTCGTCCAGTTCTTGAGGCGTGCAGCTTCGAACGCTTTTCCCGCGCCGTCTGACCTCTGCCTCCAGCGCCTGGAAGCGTCGCCTGAACTTCTGGTTCGCTCGTCGAAGGCAGCTTTCGGGATCCGAATGAACCTGGCGGCTAAGATTGGATGCGGCAAACAACAGATCACCCACTTCCTCTTCCAGCCTCTGCCGGCCCGGCTCGTCGCCCGAAGATAACTCTTTCCGAATTTCGGCAAGTTCCTCTTCAAGCTTGTCAAGCAGGTCTTCGACTTTCACCCAGTCAAACCCCACCTCAGCCGCGCGAGTCCCCAGTTCATGCGCTTCGAGTGTCGAAGGAAGCGCCGCGGGAATGCCGTCCAGCAAAGACTTTTCATTCGGTGTCGTGGTTTGGTTTTTCTCTCTTTCCTTTGCTGCCGTCCAACTCTTGAGGGCCTCTGCGGCATTGGCCGCACGGGTTTCGCCAAAAACATGTGGATGGCGACGGATTAGCTTGTCATACACATTCTGGATGACGTCATCGATGTCGAATTTTCCGTCCTCTTCCGCCAGCCGGGAGTAGAAGACGACCTGAAAAAGCAAGTCACCGAGTTCTTCCTCGAGCCCGTGGAAGTCTCTAAGATTGACGGCATCCACAACCTCGTAGGCTTCTTCAAGAAGCAAACCTTTGACTGTGTCGTAATCCTGTGCTCGGTCCCAGGGACACCCATCCGGGCCCCGCAAGTGGGCCATCAACTCCACCAGTTTGGCAAGTTTTTCTCCGGCCAACTTGCTCTCCCCGTTTGCCTGGGTTTTCTTCAGATGCTGAATCTCTTAATGTATCAAGCCCTTGAAATTGCTGGCAAGGTCATCCGCCCCACCGACGCTTTCAATTCTAATTCTTTGTTGCAAGAGGCCCGGGTCAGAGCCCAACCTGCACTTGTTCAGAGAGCAGCCTTATTGCTAAACTACGTATTCAGGACATTTGCGGAACCCGCTTTACCGCATAGAAAAGGCGTCTCTTCAAGGGGAATTCCATGGCAGAAGAAAAGGGCGAACCTTCAGGGTTCAAGGTGGTTGATCGACGCTCGTTCACTAGCGACGGGACACGTGTGTCCGGCGAACCTGAACAGAAACAAGAACGTCGGGACGAGCAACCGCAAGCCCGCACCAAGGCTGGAGAGGCACCGCAGACAGAGCAGACAGTAGATTCAGAGCCTTCAGAAAGATTTGCCATGCTCGTATCCTACTTGAGTACCACCGCGATGTTTCAACTCGGATTGCTGCCCGGGCCGGGCGGCGAGTATATTCCCCCAGACCTTGCCAACGGCAGCCGGACGATTGATCTCCTCGAGGTGTTGCAAGAGAAGACCCGTGGCAACCTGACGAGCCAGGAATCCAAGCTCCTTGACGATGTTCTTTACGAATTGCGCATGACCTATCTTGAAGTTCAAAAGCAGGCTAGCAAGCGGAAATGAAACTGATTTTCCTGGGCACGGGGACCTCCACAGGAATTCCAACCGTAGGCTGCGACTGCGCCGTATGCACCTCCTCCTGCGAGCGCGACAAGCGCACACGTCCGTCCTTGCTGCTTGAATATTCAGACCGAACCGTGGTGATTGACACGACTCCCGATTTCCGCTTGCAGGCCCTGCGCCAGAAAATTCAGCGCGTAGACGCATTGGTATTTACCCACGCTCATGCTGACCACGTGCTCGGCCTGGATGACGTTCGCCCTTATTATTTCCGCCAGAAGGACCCCATCCCTCTGTACGCAGATAATCGCTGCATGGACAGCCTGCGCCGCATCTTCACATATATCTTCGACCAGACCTACCCCTACGGCGGAATTCTAAAAATCGATCCACACGTGATCGACGGACCTTTCACCCTCTGGGACAGGGAATTGGTGCCGTTGCCTGTATTGCATGGGGACCTGCCGGTCCTCGGCTTTCGCTTCGGGAACGGGGCCTACGTGACGGACTTCAGCGCCATCCCGGATGAGACAATGCGACTGCTTGAAGGTTTAGATGTCCTGATTCTTGACGCGCTGCGGCACAAGCCTCATCCGACCCATTCCACGATTGAAAATTCGCTGGCTCTGGTCGAACGCCTTAAGCCCGAGCGGGCCTTCTTCACACACATCGCCCACGAACTGGGCCATGATGAAACAAATGCCAACCTGCCTCCCAACGTAAGGCTCGCCTACGACGGGCTGGAAGTCGAGTTGGATTGATCCATGCGAGTCGTTCGAGAGCTTTCGGAATTGCATGAACCGCTCCGCGCAAGCGCCGTAACCATAGGGAACTTCGACGGCATCCACCTGGGGCATCGCCAATTGCTCTCCCGTGTTGTCAGGTCCGCCCGCGAAATCGGCGGCACTTCAGTGGCTGTCACTTTTGATCCACATCCCATGCAGGTCCTCGCCCCGGAGCGCGCTCCCCAAATACTCACCCCTTTGCCCTTGAAAACCAGGCTTATAGAGCAGGAGGGCGTTGACCTTCTAATCATCATGCAATTCACTCGCGAACTTTCGATGCTGTCGCCGGCGGAATTCGCCCGCAGCATTCTCGTGGAGAAATTGAGGGCCGCCGTCGTGCATGTGGGATCGAACTTCCGTTTTGGCCATCGACGCGCGGGAGACGTCCACGTTCTGGCTGAACTCGGCAGCCGGGAAGGCTTCAGCGTGGAAGTTCTACCGATGATCGAAGTCCGTGGCCATCCCGTCTCGAGCAGCCAGGTCCGGCGGTTTCTTTCCGAAGGCCGCGTTGAGATTGCCGGCAGGTTGCTTGGCAGGCCGTATTCGATCAGCGGCCCTGTTGTCGCCGGCGAAGGCGTGGGGCGCAAACAGACTGTGCCGACCCTTAACCTTGGGCCTGTAGAACAACTGCTTCCCAAGAACGGAGTTTACATCACACGGACGAGCGCTGGCAGCACGCTGTACGATTCGGTCACCAATGTTGGCCACAAGCCCACCTTCGGCCACCACGATTTGACCGTCGAATCGTTTCTTCTCGGTTTTCACGGAGAGATTCGGGCAGGGACAATGGAAGTCGAGTTTCTTCACCGCTTACGTGACGAAATCACATTCCCGGGCCCGGACGAGCTGAAGCAGCAAATCCAGCAGGACGTTCGGCGGTCACAGAAATTCTTCCGCCTGATGAAGATGCTGAGAGGGCGAATTCCTTCGACTGGCCACTCTTCTAGTCCGCAGATGTAGTCATTCCATATGCGCAGATAAAGATGGAAGAGAGCTCTATGCATAAATGGGTGGACGGCGGTCCGCCCAAGGCCGCGCGGCTTCAAGTTGCGCCGCAAGTCGGAATAATATGCCCTCTTCGCCGAAGCGCCCAAAGAAGTGCACACCTACCGGCAGTCCTTCGCTGTTCCAGTAAAGCGGGACCGACATCGCAGGCTGTCCCGTCGCGTTCGCAATCGGTGTGAACGGCACGTAATCGACCGCGCGATAAAAACCGCGCATGGGATTATCCGGACTCGCATCGAATGTTCCCAGCGGCACGGGCGGCTCGGCAAGAGTAGGCGTCAGCCATATGTCGTACTTTTCCATAAACCGCCCCACCTGCCGCGCAGTCTTCTGCAATATGGTCTGGGATAACAGATAATCAGCCCCTGTCACGCGCTCTCCCATTTCAAACAGCGCCCATGTGAGCGGCTCGAATTGCTCCTGCTTCGGGGTCTGTCCCGTAAGGAACGCAAAGCCCTTGATTGATGCGGCGGTGCCTGCCACCCAGACATTTGTGAAGGCCTGCGTCAAAAGCGGTCCGTTAATCTCCGGGGCAGCCTCGCTCACCTCATGTCCCAGGTCCGCGCACAGCTTGGCTGCATCGTGGACGGCCGAGATGCAATCAGGATGAATCTTTGCGCCCGTGGGGGCCCTCGTGGAAAACGCGATTCTCAGGCGACCCGGCTCGGTCCTAACTTCCTCCGCGTACGGCCTCGCCGGAGGTGGCGCCCAGTAGGGATCGCCGGTGTCAGGACCAGCGGTCGCGTCCAGAATCGCGGCGCTGTCCCTCACGGAGCGTGATACAACATGCTCCACTGCCAACCCTCCCATGATGTCGCCAAGGTCCGGTCCAAGAGGATTACGCGCCCTTGTCGGCTTGAAGCCGAAGATCCCGCAGCATGATGCAGGAATCCGAATGGAACCTCCGCCATCGTTCCCATGGGCCGCGGGAACCATCCCTGCCGCAACGGCGGCTGCTGAACCTCCACTCGAGCCGCCGGGTGTGCGCTCGAGGTCCCAGGGATTTTTTGTTGCGCCAAACAGCACCGGCTCCGTCGTTGGAACGATTCCTAACTCTGGCGTGTTGGTTTTTCCAAGGAAGATGAACCCTGCCCGCTTCAGCCGGGCGACGAGTTCGCTGTCATGGTCTGGAACAAAGTCGCGCAGGAAAGCACACCCTGAGGTCAAACGGACCCCGGCCAAGGATGCCAGCAGGTCTTTAAGCAGGAATGGAACTCCGCGAAATGGGCCATCGGGCAATTTGCCCTGCGCTGCTTCTCTCGCCTGCTCGTACGTCCGCGTGATTACGGCATTCAGCGTCGGGTTCAACCGGTCAATCCGTTCTATCGCAGCGTCAACCAGTTCGATCGGCTTAACCTCTTTCAGGCGCACTAATTCCGCCATCCTGGTGGCATCCATTCCTGCGAACTCATCGATGAGCGGCATCGGCTCGCGACTCCTCAAGAGCAAAAGTAATTTCACAAACAGACCAGCGTTGCAATTCTCTATGATTGATGTCAGGCAAAATTGATCTTCCCTCAGACCGGCGCGAATTCCTTCAAAATGGGTAACTCTCCGGGGTCCTCCAGCAAGTTCAGGGCGGCTCGAATGATCTGGTGTTGGAGCTTTGCATCATTGGGTTTGCCCAATGGATAACCGAAGCCAAATGGCAGACACAGGCTTCGCGGCGGTCGTACCCTCTTCGTCACCATCTTCAAGAGGGACAGCGAAACCGTGGGGATTTGGGCCTTTTCAATCACGCTTGCAATCAGTCCGACCGACTGATGACACATCGGTCAGGCCGGGACCAGAAATACCGCATCTGCCCCGTCATGCCGGAGCATTTGCGCCACCTTTGGCGCTGATTCCGAAATCAGCCTCCCAGGCGCGGAAATCGAGCCCATGAAGCTGAAGTGCCGGTGATTCAACTCAGCGATTTGGCCCTGCGCCTCGAGTTCCCTGAAACGGTCCAGTGGAAACACCAGGTTGGCGTCTTTTCTTGCGCCGGTCTGGTCAAAATCGGAACTTCGATGGGAAATCTTCAAGTCGCTGACGTTGACCGTATTGGGTAATTCGCGAAAGGAGAAGTCGCCTCCGCGGAAATCCGTATCGAAAGGCACCTGACTGGTAAGATGCATCCCGGCGGTAGTAATAAGGGCAAGCCTGCACTGGCTTAGTGGTTTCACGAGCCGCGCACCGGGCGACCAGTCAACCGTTCGAAATGGATACGCTTCAACAAAAAGCCGATGAGTAAGTGGAATATCTTCGAGACGCGCCATCATGGGAAAAGGCCATTCGGCGCTTTAACGCAGGAACGTCGTGCGTCGAACAACGAGATAAAAGCCCGAATCGCCACGAAGATGAGATAAACTATTGCAGGGTAACCAATGGACTTGAAGGCGCTTCCTCAACGATCTCTCTTGAATCCGAGACGCGGCCCGCAGTCTTGTCCGCCACAAAGCGCTCAATTTCTTCAAGCAGCGCCGGAACAATTTCTTCTTCTTTCACCCGACGGATGGCTTTCCCCTGACGGTAAATCATTCCGTTGCCACGTCCTGCGGCGACGCCAAGGTCAGCTTCCCGTGCTTCGCCCGGCCCGTTCACAGCGCACCCCATGACGGCCAAGGTGAGAGGCATCTTGATGTGAGCTGTTGCCTGTTCGATTTCGCCGGCAATCTTAAACAGATCGACTTCCAGACGCCCGCAGGTCGGGCAGGCAATCACGACCGGGCCGCGGCTGCGGAGTTCGAGCGACTTCAACAGTTCATAGGCCACTCGGACTTCCTCAGTAGGATCGGTGGCGAGTGAAACGCGGATCGTATCGCCAATGCCCTCCGCCAGCAGCATCCCTATTCCCACACAGGATTTGATCGTGCCGGAAAACTGCGTTCCGGCCTCGGTAATGCCAAGGTGGAACGGATAGTCACAGCGCCTGGCCAGCAGGCGATAGGCTGCCACGGTCAGCTTGACGTTCGAAGATTTCAAGGAAATGATGGTATCGCCAAAGCCCAAATCTTCGAGAATACCGATATGATATTCGGCGCTCTCCACCATAGCTTCAGGCGTGGGAAACCCGTACTTTTCAAGAAGTCGTCGCTCGAGCGAACCGGCATTCACGCCGATGCGGATAGGTACCTTCTGTTCCTGAGCCCGCCGCACGACTGTGCGGACTTTTTCAGCGTCCCCGATGTTGCCGGGATTAATCCGCAGCTTGTCAATTCCGGCATCGAGCGCCATCAACGCGAATTTGTATTGGAAATGGATGTCTGAAACCAGTACGGAATCCGGACACTCTTTGCGGATTTCCTTCAGTGCTTTGGCCGCCTCGATATCAGGCACGGCAAGTCGCACAATTTCGCACCCTGCCTGTTCCAACTGGTGGATCTGCTCGACGGTTTTGCCCACATCCCGCGTGTCCGTCTTGGTCATGGACTGCACAATGATCGGCGCATCTCCGCCAATTGTGTACCGCCCTACCTTTACCGCACGCGTCTTGCGCCTTGGAGGAAAGTGCTCTCTATCGCTGAAATTCACAGTAACCTGCCCCTGCTTGAAATGTGCGCAGCGTCACCCACCTGGACTCAGGAGGGACGCAAAGATTTCATGATATCGTTATACATCACAAAAACAAAGAGGAGGACAATAAGCACGACGCCGACCTGGATTACTCTCTCTTTAACTGCCAGGCTCAAATCGCGCCGCATCAGGCCCTCGATAGCCAACATAAAAATATGCCCACCGTCCATCACCGGGATGGGCAACAGATTGACGATGCCAAGTTGCAGGCTGATAAACGCTACAAACAGCAGGAGGTCCGCAAATCCCCGCCGGTAAGCCTCGCCCGAGATCTGCGCAATCCCGATTGGCCCGGCAAGGGACTTCGTGGACATCCTCCGCGTCACAATCTTGCCCAGTACCTCGAAAGTTTCGAGGAAATTCCTGTAGTTTGTTCTGACGGCATACTCCAAGGCCAGTGTTACTGGAAGTTTTTGAATGACGAATTCGGTCTGTCGAATTGTTACCCCGATTCGCCAGGTTTTCAGGCCCATGACATCCGTGAACTCAGGCGTCACATGGACCTTGAATTCCTTCCCGTCGCGCACAACGGTCAGATCAACCGGCTTGCCCTTTCCGTCCCGCAACGCCTGAACGACAAGCGCCCAGTAATAAATAGGCTTGCCGTCAAGGCCGACTATGGTATCCCCCGGTTTCAAGCCGGCTTTGCCGGCGGGTTGATCGGCCTCGACCTTGTCAATCACCAGCGGGACGTACGGATACCAGCCCGCGACTCCAGAACCATCCTGCCCATCGACGTGCGGTGTCAAACTCATGTGCAGAATTTCGCCATCCCGTTCAACGGTCAGCGGGATGGGATGGTCTGCCCCCGTCAGGACTTTAAATTTAATGTCTTGCCACTTGGGGTCCTTAATCCCGTCGAATTGGATGATCCTGTCGCCTGGTTGAAGACCTGCTTGCGCTGCCGCGGAGTTGTCGTCCACGGCACCAATCACCACCGGCTGGTCTTCGTAGGCTGGCTTCTGGAAGTGGAACATGTAAAGCCCGGTAAGAACCACCACCGCCAACACAAAATTCATCATCGGACCCATCAGCACGATTACGAACCTTTGCCAGCGCGGTCGCGAGAGGAATTCCGATGGATCACCAGTGAGGACGGCCGTAGGGTCGTCGCCGGCCATCTTGACGTATCCACCCAGCGGAAGGATGCTCACACGGTAGTCTGTCCCGCCTCGCTCAAATCCAAACAGGCGCTTCCCGAATCCCAGGGAGAAAGTCAAAACGCGGACGCCAAATCCTTTGGCAGCAAGAAAATGGCCCGCTTCATGGACAAAAACCATGATCCCCAGAACGATGACGACAACAACCGCATCAGTGAGGAAACTTGATAGCATGAATCAGACCTCTCTCCCTCTTACACCAGTGCGTGCGGATGTGTCATCGAGGCCACGGCTTCGCGGGCATAAACCCGGGCCTGCTGGTCGCATAGCAAAACCTCTTCCATAGTAGTTGGATGGTGTTCGGGGGTCTTGCGCATCACTTTTTCGATCACACGTGGAATATCGGGAAAGCGAAGCTCTCCCCTGAGAAACGCTTCCACCGCCACTTCATCAGCAGCGTTCAGAGCACAGGGCACGAATCCGCCCTGTTCGAGAGCGGCTCGCCCAAGTTCCAGGCAGGGAAACCTATGCGTATCCGGCTCTTTGAAGTGCAATGCCCCTGTTGCAATCAAATCGAGGAGCGGGAGATGCCCGTTTGAATCAACACGCTCCGGGTAGGTCAGGGCGTATTGGATAGGCAGCCGCATGTCTGCTACCGAAAGTTGTGCCATGACCGAACCGTCGCAAAACTCGATCATTGAATGGATGATCGATTCGGGATGAATCATCACATCGATCTGGCGCGACGGGAAGCCAAAAAGCCAATGGGCCTCAATAATTTCAAGACCTTTGTTCATCAGCGTGGCGGAATCGATCGTGATTCTTCCGCCCATCTTCCACACCGGATGCTTCAACGCCAGGTCGGGAGTGACACTTTCCAGGTCCTTGGGGTTTGTCTTGAGGAACGGCCCACCGGAACCCGTGAGGATCAGCCTTCGGACCTCTTTGTGGCTGCCTGACCTCAGGCATTGGTGGATAGCGCAGTGCTCGCTGTCGATCGGCAGGACGCTCACGTCGCGCTCCTTTGCCGCGCGCGTCACCAATTCGCCGGCCACAACCATAACTTCCTTGTTGGCGAGCCCAACTGCTTTGCCTGCACAAATCGCCTGATAAACCGCCACCAGTCCCGTCGTGCCGTGGGATGCCGCAACGACGAAGTTGACGTCCGGATGGGTCACTGCCTCGATCTGGCCGTCGGTCCCCGCAACAATTTTAATGTTTTCACGAAAGCCCCGGGCCTGCAGCTGGTCACGAAGCGGGGCAATCAGCTCTTTGGTGGCTACGACCGCCAAGGCGGGGCGAAATTCCGCGATCTGGCCCGCCAGGACGTCAAGGTTCTTTCCGGCCGAAAGCGCTATGACGCGGAACCGGTCCGGATGTCCCCGAACAACCTTGAGGCAATTCTGACCGATCGAGCCGGTCGAACCCAGAATGCACAATCCTTTCATCGGTGCCAGAAGTCCTTGAGGTTCCAAAGCAACCATAGCATCGGGGTGGCGATCAGGAGGCTGTCAATCCGATCGAGCAGCCCTCCGTGCCCCGGCAGAATCGTTCCCGAGTCTTTCAGGTTGGCCGATCGTTTCAGGGCAGATTCAACGAGGTCGCCAGCCTGCCCCGCAAGGGCAACGATGCCTCCTATAAGGATAACTGTTTTTTGCTCGTCTGTCTGCCAAAACCAATGCGAATAACCCCATGCCACCAGAATCGCCCCGAGAAGTCCGGCAATAGCCCCTTCGACCGTTTTCCTTGGGGAGATCAACTTTGCAAGAGGGACTCGGCCAATCATTCGCCCTGCAGCGTAGGCAAAGATGTCCTCTGCCCAGACGACCAGAAACAGCAGGATTGTAAGCTGCCAGCCCACACCAAGCCCGAATCTCAGAGGAATAATCCACGAAAAGGCAAACCCAATGTAAAAAACCCCGAACATGGTGGAAGCTACGGCTCCCGAATAAGCCTTTAGATCAGAAACCACTACCAGCCCGGCAATTGGGACAATAAGCGCAATCAGCAAAATAAGAACCAATTCAAAGTGAGCGGCTCCGTGAATCTCTGCGACCTGCCCCACGCAAAGCAGGCCAGCCGCCACATACCCCATCCACGGCCATCCGCCCAGACCGGCTTCCTGGCTGATATGAAAATATTCATGCAGGCTGATTCCCACCGTCGCCAGCACGGCCAGAACAAACAGCCACTCGCGCTCCTGCACAATCAGGTACACGACGAGCAGGGACAAGGGCAAACCGGTTAAGATTCGTCGCTTCATGGGATTGGGTCGAACGGACCAGGCAAGTTGGCGAGGGCTGTACGGACCCAGCCCCTAAGCCTCAGTATCAGCCCAGCCCGCCGTAGCGGCGCTCCCGCTTTTGGAAATCAATAATCGCCTGGAACAATTCACGCTCCGTAAAGTCAGGCCACAGCACATTCGTCACCCAGATTTCACAATAAGCGACCTGCCATAGAAGGAAATTGCTCAGGCGCATCTCTCCACTGGTCCGAATCAGGAGATCAGGATCAGGAAGGTCATGAGTATAAAGATGCTGTCTGATTGTTTCTTCATTGATCGTTTCCACGTCAAACTCGCTGTTCTGCTGCACCTCCAACGCCAGACTTCGCACCGCATCGATCAGTTCGGCCCGGCCGCCGTAATTCAACGCGAGCGTCAGCTTCAAGCCCGTGTTTGATCTTGTCTTTTCAATCGTTTCATAAAGGTCGCGCTGCACGCTTTTCGGAAGATTTGCAATCCTGCCAATAGCTCCGAAGCGAATGTTATTTTCGTTGAGCTCACGAAGTTCCTTCTTCAGATACTCGCGGAGAAGTTCCATCAGGAGCTTGACTTCCGTGTGAGGACGCTTCCAATTTTCCACAGAAAATGCGTAGAGCGTAAGGCACGGCACGCCCAGCCGAGCGCAACTTTCCACTACTGCTCGTACCGCGCGAATTCCCGCGCGATGGCCGGCGATCCGAGGCAGGCGGCGCTTCCTGGCCCATCGTCCGTTTCCATCCATAATCACGGCGATATGCTGGGGCAGGCGCTGAAGGTCGATTTGCGAATACAGATCAGCGTTTGACGTCCTGGGTTTCACAATGGGTCCGCAATGCGCAAAAGGTGTTCACTCAAGAGTTAACAAACTAACACAGGGGCGTGACCGGTTCAACCGCAGCAGCGACAGCGACACAGTACGGGCCTTTTCGCCCTACCGACGCAGGATCCTCTTTATCGAGACGGCGCGACCGGTGTTTTTGTCAGCTTCCACGAGAGCTGCGCAGAGCCGCACGTCCCCTTTCGCAACCTCGAACCTCTCAGGAAGTTGGCTGAGGAATTTACGGATCGCAATGTTCTTCTCGATACCGATCACCGATTCAAAAGGCCCGGTCATTCCAAGGTCCGTAATGTACGCGGTCCCTCCAGGCAAAACGGTCTCGTCCGCCGTGGGAACATGAGTGTGCGTGCCGACCACAGCCGTAACTCGGCCATTGAGGTACCAGCCTATCGCCAGTTTTTCTGACGTTGCTTCAGCATGCATGTCAACGACCCGGATCTTCACAGATTCCGGAAGACCCTCGAGCAGCGCATCCGCAGTCCTGAAAGGGCAATCGATCGAGGGCATAAAGACGCGCCCTTGAAGATTAATTACCGCGTATTCCAGTCCTGCCTGGGTCTTGCCCAGGTAAAGTCCTCGCCCGGGAACTTGCGCAGGATAGTTGGCCGGGCGCAGCAGCGGACCATCGGCGTTCTCTGCCAGGTAGGGGTAAATCTCCTTCTTGTCCCAGATGTGGTTCCCTGTAGTCAGCACAGAAATACCCATCCCAATCAGTTCCTGCACCAGTTGCGGCGTGATGCCAAAACCCGCAGCCGCATTCTCTCCGTTTGCAAGGACCAGGTCCGGAGCATATTCGGCCATCAACTCAGGGAGTTTGTCCCTCACGATGCCACGGCCGGGCCGTCCGAAGATGTCGCCGATGTAGAGTATCCTAACGGTGTCTTGCAATATTTACCCACTGCGGCCAGCCCCGTACACGTATCAGGGCCTGCCCGAAAGTATCAGGTTGCGTTACAAGACCCCGAATCGCCGGCGAGGCCCTTAGACAGCCGGTTTCAGCAGGCGATCCAGGGTCTCACTGTATTCGCTGACTTTCTGTTCCACTTGCCGGGTGATTTCATCGTATTTGGACTTCAACTGATGATATTCGTCCGCGATGTTGAGAGCGGCAAGAACAGCAACACGGAGCGAATCCACATTGCGGCCGCGCGCCGCGATCGAGCGCATCTTGTTATCCACATATCGGGCAAGTTCTTCCAGATAGGCGGGGTTCAGGCTCCCTTTGACGTGGTATTTCTGATCGTAAATTTCGATACACACGGACTCTGGCGGATTGGACATATTCCTCCTTCTCCCCCTGCCGGTCCCCACGCGGAGCGAAGGCCACTAACCTTCAGCAATTATCCCGCGCTGTCGGAGCCTGTCAACTGCTCGATTTGAGCCAAAAGCCTCTCGATTCGCTCCCGGACTTCTTCCCGTTCGCGCCGCAGCATCTGCACTTCATGTTGCAATGCCTCAATGCGCTTTTGGCTGTCTCCCGTGTCATGCTTAAGCTTTTCAATAGCCTTCTCGAGGTCGCGTTTGTCCGCAACGGCGCGCCTGAAAACCTCGCTGGCCCTTGAAAGTTTTTCTTCCAACTGCTGGAAACTCTCGTTCAGATCCATGGTTTCTGGTCCCATTGCCCCCCGTTACGCCGACGCCCGAATCCTGACGCCCAGAGGTTCGAGCGACTCCATGATTCGTCGACATGCTGCATCCACTTCGTCGCTCGCCAGCGTCCGGGTCGCACTTTGAAAAGTGAAGCGAAGCAGCAGACTGACGTGCCCCGCTGGTATTATGCCTTGCAACTCCTCGCTGCGGCGCCACTCGATCGGCGTCAGACCCTGGATTTCCTCGATGCCGAGTTCGCGAATGGCTTCTTCCAGCCGTCCATATGGAGTGCTTGCAGGCAAAATTAGAGAAAAGTCCCGCTCGACTGCCGGGAACTTCGATATCGTTTTGAAGCTGCGCCGGCGCAACGGCGCTCGGAGCAGGAATTCCAGATCAACCTCAGCCAGCCAGATTTTTCGCCGGCGCAATTTGTACTTGTCAGCCAGACCCTCTTTCAAAAGGCCCAGTGTGGCGACCGTTGATCCGGCAGCCATAAAGCGTCCCGCCTGCCCCGCTTCGAGATAGCACACTTCTGACGGCTCAAATTTCACTTCCGGCAGGTCAAACCGGGAAAAAAGCTGCTCCAGGTCGCCTTTCAGGTCAAAAAAGTCGATCGCTCTGGCATCGCTGTGCACCGTCTGGGCCCAGCGGTTCCCACTTGCGCCCAGCACCAGCACGCGACGCTCGTCGGGCAGACCTTTCGGCTGAGCGCTGTAAATCCTTCCCATTTCAAACAGCCGGAGATCGTTTCGGTCGCGGTCAAGGTTCCACTTCAACGTATGGATCATGCTTGGGACGGCCGAAGACCGCATGGCCGAAGCATCCTGACTGAGAGGGTTGGCCAAAACCACCGGCGCGCGGTCCGTAAACCAGGAGTTTTCCTCCGGATCGACCATCGCAGACGGAATAATCTCCCGGTAGCCCAGCGCCACCAGCGTACTGCTGATCTCAAGCTCTTTGCTGCGCCCCCGGTCCTCCGAAATTCGGGGAGGCGCCGGCCGCACGCGCGATGGGAACCGATTGTAGCCATAATGCCTCGCCACTTCCTCGATCAAATCCACTTCCCGCTCGACATCCAGGCGGAACGAAGGCGGAGTCACTCGCCAACCCTCGGTCCCTCGCCGTTCTACCTTAAAGCCGAGCGTACGGAGGACGCGTTCGATTTCTTCCCACAGCACTTCCGCACCTAAAAGTCGCTGGATTTCGCTCCGGGGCAATTCGATAAAGTTCCTGTGCTTTGGGAACGGGTAAACATCCAGCATGCCCCGCAGGATTTCTCCGCCCGCAAGCTGGGAAATCAGCAGTGCCGCATGGCCAAGCGCCACGGGAGCCATATCGATGTCCGCGCCGCGTTCGAACCGATGCGAAGCCTCTGTGTGCAGTCCATGAGATTTTGAGGTGCGACGGACGGATGCCGGATCAAACCACGCGCTCTCCAGCAGGACCGTGTGCGTATCATCAGAAATTTCAGAATCCTTGCCGCCCATTACTCCTGCCAGGGCAACCGGGCGGACCGCGTCGGCGATTACCAGGTCCTTTGCCGTAAGCGTTCGGTTCACGCCATCGAGCGTGCGCAACTGCTCGCCGGCGCGCGCCAGCCGCACGATGATCTTGCGGCCCGACAGCCGGACCAGATCAAACGCATGGAGCGGATGGCCCAGTTCCATCAGAACATAGTTAGTGATGTCTGCGACGTTATTAATAGCACGCTGTCCCACGGCTTCAAGCCGCTTCACAAGCCAATCGGGCGATGGCTTCACTTCCACTCCCTGGATCACCCGTCCGCAATATCGCGCGCAGAGTTCAGGATTTAGAATTTCGATGGAAGCTTCGGCCGAAGCAGGCGCAGGGACCTCCTTGCAGACAAATTCCAATGTCTTCAGACGCCTGCGGTAGAGCGCCGCAACTTCCCGCGCGATGCCGTAATGGCTCAGACAGTCGGGACGGTTGGTGGTGACTTCGACTTCGAACACTACGTCGTCGCCGACTGCCTGAAAGGACTCGACATTCAGCCCGATGGCAGTGAGGTCCGCCTTCAGCCGGCGAGGCTGAACCGGAACCTCTACGAATTCTTTCAGCCAGTTGAGGGAAACTTTCATTGTTTCAAACTTCGCGCGATTTTATACAACCTGCCGGAGGTCAATCCGATGCGGCCAGAATTGCCTGTTGCGGATCCCGTCAGAACTGCTCCAGAAACCTTACGTCGCCCTGTTGGAAAAGCTGGATGTCATTGATGTCGTACTTCATCATCGCGAAGCGCTCGACGCCAAGACCGAAGGCCCAACCCGAATATCGATCCGGATCAATCCTGCCGTGACGCAGCACTTCCGGATGGACCATGCCGCAGCCCATCACCTCCACCCAGCCGCTTTCCTTGCACACGCGGCAGCCCTCGCCACCGCAAAAGACGCAACTGATCGACAGTTCCCCGCTGGGCTCCGTAAAAGGAAAGAAACTGGGAGTAAAGTTGGTCTTGATCTTATCGCCAAAGAATTTCCTGGCGAAATAATCGAGCGTGCCTTTCAGGTCTGCAAAGCTGATGTCCGTGTCCACGGCAAGCCCTTCCACCTGGTGAAACATGGTAGCGTGTGTCGAATCCGGGTTGTCGTGCCGGTAAGCCTTGCCGGGGCAGATGATGTATAGCGGCGCGCCGTGCTTTTCCATGGCGCGAATCTGCACCGGCGAAGTGTGCGTGCGCAATACGGTCTCCGAGTTGACGTAAAGCGTGTCCCAGTCGTCGCGCGCCGGGTGGGTTTCGGGAATATTCAGGGCATCGAAATTGTAATAGACCGATTCAATCTCCGGCCCGGACTCAATGGCAAAACCAAGGCCGAGAAAGATCTCCTCGATTTCCCGCATCACCTGCGTAACAGGATGAATCGAGCCGAGCGGCCGCCGGAAGCCCGGCAGTGTGAGGTCCGTTGCCGCCTCTGTAATCTTCAGCGAAGGAACGCCCGCTCCGAACTTCAATGTTGCTTGCTGGGGCAGGGCCGCCGCATCTCCTCTGATCGGAACGTCCTGGATAAGGCGGTCTGTCTCAAGGGTCGCCGCGCGCTGGCGCAATTCGTTGAATGCGCGGCCCACAGCAGGCTTTAACTCCTTCGAGGCCGGCTTCAACCAGTTCTCGTCAATCAGAGACACCAGCCCGCCCTTGCGCGCCAGCCAGCGATCGCGGAGCTCTTTGGCCTTCTGGCTGCGCTCGCGTTCATCGGCCGCGCCGCGTTCAATCAGAGCTTGCCGTTCGCTCTCCATCGCTGCAGTCACTTCGGCAAACAACTCGGCAACGGCCTCCGATGTTGTCGCCTCAAGATCTTTCAGCGTTCTGCTGATTTTCTCGTCAATGGACAAGGGATTCCGTGTGCGCGCCTGTCTGGAGGAAGTCCGGCGATCGGTATCGGATTCGGCCATAGTTCAGCCTGCATTCAAGGCCGTCTTCACGCGGTTAGCCAGCTCGGCAAATGCCGGCTGGTCAAGGGCCGCCATTTCTGCGAGCGCCTTGCGGTCAAGCTCCACGCCCAGCTTCTTCATTCCGTGAATGAACTGGCTGTACGTCAGCTCATTTTGCCGTGCCGCCGCGCCAATTCGCACGATCCAGAGGCGGCGGAAATCGCGTTTCTTGCGTCGGCGGTCGCGGTAGGCGAAACGGCCCGCGCGGTCCGCGGCCTCCTTCATGAATTTATAAAGCTTGCTTTTCTTGAGGAAGTAGCCTTTGGTGAGCTTGGCGAGTTTCTTCCGCTGGGCGCGGCGCACAGTGCCGCGCTTGACTCTTGGCATGGGTTTACTCCTTTCAGAGAATTTCGGGGCAGTAAAGGCACCCAGCCCTTGGCCTTTCCGCACCCGCGAAAACAGAAATTCCGTTTACAGCAATTATTGCATTATAAATCGGAAGCCCGCTTCGGTGTAGCGGTGAGTGTGGAACGCTGGCTGTGAGGCGTTGTCCCCGCAGACTTGTCCAACGACTCCACTCATCGCCCGTAGGGCAGCATGGCCTTGACGTGCCGGACGTCAGCATCCGCAATCACGGAAGTTGATCCCAGTTTCCGTTTGCGTTTCCGCGTCTTGGAAGTCAGAATATGGCGGGCGCCTGCATGTCCGCTCATAATTTTCCCGCCTGCGGTCAGCTTGAACCGCTTGGCGGCGCCCTTATGTGTCTTCAATTTCAGCTTTGGCAAAGCTATCCTCCCGAAGTTTCATGCACCGGCGCAGGTTTCGGCTGCGCCTGCGGCTGCTGCTCAGCGCGCGGTACGGGCGCACGCGCCGCCTGCTTGCCCGACTTGGCCGTCAGCTTCTTTGGAGAAAATATGGCCGAAAGATTCGGCCCCTCCTGCCGCGGGCCGATTTCCAACTGCCCGATTTCGGCCAGGTCCTCGGACAGCCGCTTCATCATTTCCCAGCCCAGGTCGCGGTGTGCGTTTTCGCGCCCGCGGAAAGTGATGGCGGCCTTCACCTTTGACCCGTCCTTCAAAAACTCGATGATGCGGTTCCGCTTGGTCTCGTAATCGTGCGTCGAGATGCGTGGCCGCATCTTAACTTCTTTTAGTCCGGCCGCCTTCTGGTGCTTCCGCGCTTCGTGCTGCCGCTTGCTCAACTGGTAAAGATATTTCCCGTAATTGATGATGCGACAAACGGGCGGGTTTGCCTGAGGCGCCACTTCCACCAAGTCAAGACCTTGCGCCCGCGCGATTTTCAAGGCCTCAAACGGCGGCATCACGCCGACCTGCTTGCCTTCTTCGTCAATCAGACGAATTTCCCGGGCGCGAATTCTCTCGTTGACTCGTACGTAATTTCCGCTGATAAATAGCCCTCCTGGTCCAATGGACCATCTTGCCTAAGTTAGCTTATACGTTTCTTGCCTTAAAGGTAAGCCTACGTGTTCTCATGCACTATCAGAAGCTTACCATTTATTTGCCCGTGTGTCGATAAGTTCCCGAAGGTAGGATTTGACCTCCCCCAAGGGCCTGGAGCCGACGTCTCCAGTGTCGCGCCTTCGCACCGAAACTGCTCCGCTCTGCGCCTCACGGTCCCCCACCACGAGCATGAACGGCACCCGCTGAAGCTGCGCGTCGCGGATGCGGGCATTGAGCTTTTCGTTCCGATCGTCAAGCTCCACGCGGATGCGCACCGCCCGCAACTCCTCGACAACCTTGCGCGCATATTCCATATGCTTTTCACTTATCGGCAGCACAACGGCCTGCACCGGCGAGAGCCACACCGGAAACGCGCCCGCATAGTGCTCGATCAGGACACCGAAGAACCTTTCGATCGAGCCCAGCAGCGCCCGGTGGACCATCACCGGCGTGTGCGGCTTGCCGTCGGCGCCCGTGTATTCCAGCCCGAACCGGCGCGGCAGGTTGAAATCAAACTGAACGGTGGTCAGTTGCCAGGGTCGGCCGATAGCGTCCACAAGCTTCACGTCTATCTTCGGCCCGTAGAAAACCGCCTCACCGGGTATGTACTTGAAGGGAATATCCATCCGCTTGAGCGTATTCATCAGCGCGCCTTCGGCAAGTTCCCATTCCTCTACGGTCCCCGCGTAATGTTCGGCGTTCTGAGGATCGCGGGCGGAGAGTTCCACTTCATACCGGTCAAAGCCGAAAGTCTTCAGCACAAGGAATGCAAACTCAATGCAATTCTGGACTTCGCTTTCCAACTGCTCCGGCATGCAGAAGATATGCGCATCGTCCTGCGTAAAGCCCCGTACCCTCAGCAGGCCGTGCATCACGCCTGACCGCTCATAGCGGTAAACGGTGCCAAGCTCAGCCAGCCGCATGGGCAGTTCGCGGTAGCTGCGCCGGCGGTCGCGGTAGATCAGAATATGGCCCGGGCAGTTCATGGGCTTCAACTGGTAGCGGTCATTTTCGACTTCCATCGGCCCGAACATGTTTTCGCGGTAGAAGTTCGCGTGGCCGCTGGTCTCCCACAAATGAAGCCGCATGGCGTGCGGCGTATAAACCATGTCGTAGCCTCGCGCAACCAGTTCACCGCGCAGCCAGTCTTCGATCTCTTTGCGGATAATCCCACCCCTGGGATGCCAGAAGATCAGGCCTGGGCCAGCGTCATCCTGAATACTGAACAGGTCCAGTTCCTTGCCCAGCCGCCGATGGTCGCGCTTTTTGGCTTCTTCGATCCGGGCCAGAAATTCATCCAGTTCCTTCTTAGTGAAAAACGCCGTGCCATAGATACGCTGCATGGGATGTGAGCTTTCATCGCCCTTCCAATGCGCGCCGGCAACGCTCAGCAGTTTGAAAGCCTTGATGCGCCCCGTCGAAGGGATGTGCGGGCCGCGGCAGAAATCGAGGAACTTCCCAGTCCGGTAAGCAGAAAAGACAGGCTCGGCCTTTTCCTCAATCAGTTCGCACTTCAGGAACTCCCCCATATCCTTGAAGATCTTCAGGCCCTCTTCCTTAGGGAAATAAACCCGCTCATAAGGCAAGTCGGCATCAACCAGTTCTTTCATTTTGGCTTCGATTCGTTCGAGGTCAGCCTCAGTAAACGCCTTCTCGCGATAGAAGTCGTAGAAGAATCCTGTATCGGTGGGAGGGCCTATGCCGGGGTGCGCGTCAGGGAAAAGCTCAAGGACCGCCGCAGCAAGCAAGTGCGCTGAAGAATGCCGGTAAATCATCAGTCCTTCCGGCGAGGAAGGCGTGATCACACGGAACGAGCCGTCGGTTTCGAGTGGTGCGTTGAGGTCGATCAGATTGTCGTCAATTTTCGCCGCCAGGGCGACCTTGGCAAGTCCCGGGTTGATTGATCGGGCTACTTCGAGCGCGGTAGTTCCCTGCGGAAATTCCTTGCTGCTGCCGTCGGGCAGGATAACCTTAATGTTCCCCATTACCTGGAAGTTTACTCCATGGAATTGCAAACGGATACGATAGCAGAGAGGTTTCCAGCCGGTCAAACCGATTCGCGCCATAACGCGGATCCGGCAGTTTGAACTCTGCGGCAGCCCGATTGTCCGGAAGTTACGACGCCGGCGAGTTGATTTGCCTTTCCGCTGAGTGATAACTGGGAAACGTGATGTGCGGCGCGACAGCGTTCAGTTCGAGCGCGCCCAGGTTGGCCGGCCGGAATATCCCGAATGTGGATTGGACCCCGAATTCGAGGAAGCGCCGCCGCACAGCCCGAATAGCTTCATCCGGGTCGCTGCGGCTTAGAATTCCAACCGCAGGTCCGGACCCACATACAAATACGACCATTACACCTGACGTTCGCACCTTGAAGACCTCTTCAAAGCCTGGCACGACCGTCTGCGACACCGCCGCCGGTTCCAGCACAGAAGCGCCTCGCCCACCAGGCCGCGCAAACAGTGCCGCAAGCTCCCGGGCGCGCTCTCGATGCAATGAAACGTCCTGGCCGGGCGGGTCCGCCGCTTTACGGCCCGTGGCATCAGAACCGCTGGCTTCAAATTCCGGATTCACGACACCCAGGATAAAGTCTCCGGGCAAAAACGTTCGCCGAATGACGTGTGAATATTCCTCACCGGCGCATGCCACAAATCCGCCGTGCCACGCTGCCAGCAGATTATCCAGCCGGCTTTCATAAATGCGCGCCAGGTCCAACAGGATCTTGTCATTCAAGCCAAGCGAGTACAGCCGGTCCGCAGCAATCAGCCCGGCCAGCACTGATGCCGTGCTTGATCCGAGGCCAACCCCGACCGGCACCGTGCTGTAAATCTCAAAGTCTGCGCCCGTGAATTCCAGCCCTTTCAGATGGAGCGCCGCCTCCATCGCTCGCACAACCAGGTTGGTCCGGTCACGCGGAACGCGTTCGCCATTTTCTCCGAAATATCGAACGCCCGCACGCCCATCACGCCGGGGACTAACCTTCAGGTTGAACGTGGCGTCGAGAGCCAGCGCCGCGCAATGCATAGCGCCTGCAAAGTTCCCGACCGTGGCCGGCACCTTGACCAGAACCGAACGCGACATCATTAGATTTCCTTATGGGACAACAATAGTCCCCACTCAAGTCCATTGTTAAATTCCAAATTTTTATGCTGAGTATAGAACCGGCTTATACCAGCGCGGCAGTATGTTTGGCATCCTGCGCCCCGTGCTTGTCCTGTTGAGCGAAGCGAAGCATCTCCGCAGCTTGCACGGGATAACCCATGGGAGGATTGTGTTTATCGTCCTTATAACACCAAATGAAACCTATCCTTCGCTTGACTGAGGATGACATTAATTGAGGCCCGATCTCAGGATGACTTGCGCGCACGTGCGGCAATGCCCGGCCCACAACATGATGGGAAGGCAGAGACAGCCGGGCCCTCCGGTTCGCGAAAACCCAAAGCGGTCATGAATCACTCCTCATGCAAGTCGTAATGGCATAATACGGAGTTGCTTCCAAGCCCGCGAAAGGAGAACCAACCTTCATGCGCAGATTTCTGCGATTGCTTGTCCTGATACTGCTGGGTGCGATTGCCGCCCATGCGCAACCCAAATCGCTTTTTTATATGACACGAAGCCCCAATTCCGTCCGCTCGTTTCTCGAGCACGCGGACAAGATCGATATCCTCGTTCCCACGTGGTACACGGTGGACAAAGACGGTATGGTCTGGGGCGGCCCGGACCCGCTGGTGATGAAAACGGCGAAGGAACACCATGTGCCCGTCATGCCCATCGTCTCCGCCATGGACTTCGGCACCGAAGGGTTCCACAAATTTCTTGAAAATCGGTCCGCGCGCGAAGCTTTTGTCCGTGCGCTGCCGGAAGAGTGCAAGCGCAACGGTTACTCCGGATTTCAGATCGACTTTGAGGACATAAGCTGGACCGACAGCGACTCTCTATCCAGCCTTGTTAATGAAACCGCGACAGCCCTCCATCATGGCGGTTGCCAGTTGTCGATCGCCACAGTTCCAAGTGCGCCCGGCTATCCCGGCCAGACGCCGTTCGGCTACTGGATTTACCGCGACTGGCGCGGCGTGTACGACCTCGCATCGCTGGCCAAATCGGTTGACCTGATCTGCCTGATGACTTACGACCAGCACACCAGCTATACGCCGCCAGGACCAGTGGCGGGTTATCCGTGGGTGGTCGAGAACCTGGACTTCGCGCTGAAGTACGTGCCGAAGGAAAAGCTTTCGCTCGGGATTCCGCTTTATGGCTACCACTGGTACGCCGGCATGCCGAAAGACAACAAGCAGAACATCGCTGCAGGCTCGATCAGCGCGCCGGACGCAATGCAATTGGCGCAGAGCTATGACGGCAAAATTCAGTGGGACCCGGTGGACCGCGCTTCTTGGTTCTTCTTCTACCGCGACGATATGCGCGAGTGGGTCTTCTTTACAGACACGCGAACGTTCGGAGAGCGCTACAATCTGGTGAAAGAGCGCGGCCTTCAGGGCTTTTGCTCCTGGGTGCTCGGATCAGAAGACCCGGCCATCTGGAACCTGCTGCCTTCGCACCGGTAACACCGCACCCGTCATTCCTGGCCAAACGAAGGGCGTCTGCAATTCGCCGTGTCATCCATAGGCGCAGCCGAAGGACCTTCGAAGTCCATCCATCACGATCGCGCCAGCGGCCTTGGAGTGCGGGAGCGCCGGCTCCCGCCTTCGTTAAGGCAGTGACTTCGCGGCCGCACTTCAAGAAAAATCCACAGGATAGAAGCGATGGCCTGGCTACCCGTTCGCCCCTCGACGTGACCGTCCGGATTATGTCGCTCATGTCCGGCACTGAGAAATCCTTGCCCTTTGTCAACGTTGTGTGAGGGCCGCGGTGATGCGCGTGTTTAGCAGCCTGAAACTTGACAGTCTTCGAAACCGAATGTTAGAAAAGGTTTACGAGCCCTGCGGCGCTATCGTCTAGGGGTTAGGACGTCAGATTCTCAATCTGAAAACCCGGGTTCGATTCCCGGTAGCGCTACCAGAACGTCATAATAAGCACTGAGATTACGCTGCGAAAATCCAAACGCACTCATGATTAGCGGACCAGCAGCACGGGATTGCCGACAGCCCGTAAAAGGTCCTGTACGTCCTGTTCTGAAAGGTCCTTATATTGCCGGCTGAGCACAAGCAGCCCGCCGGCTTCCGATTCGATTGCGTCTGCAAGACGCTGAGCGGCAGGGCCAATCACCGGGCGGAATCTTGCCTGGATTTCTGTCGCCTTGATGAGCGGGCCTGCCGCCCGCTTCAGCGCTGCGAGTTGCTGCTGATCGTCAGCCAGAAGGAACACGATCAGCCGCCCCTGGAAGGCGCGGGCGAACTTTGCAGCAGCCTTGAGGGCCTGTTCCGCATGCACCGATCCGTCATACAGGGCTATCACGGGTCGATTGGCGGCGAGAGGACGCTTTACCAGCAGGAGCGCTTTTGGAGCATGGACGGCCGCGTTGTGAGCGGTTGACCCCAACTGCATCTTGCGAGCGAGCGACCAGCCCGATTTCCCCACGGTGAGGAGGTCTGATTCCGAAGCCGCCGACAGGATCTCCACCGTTACCTTGCCGCGAACTACGCGGAAGGACCACCGAATGCCGGACCGCTCGGCCATTGTCGCCAGCGATTCCTGCGCCTGGCGCGCAAGCACTCTCATCTCGCGCTCCATGCGCGAACTGTCCAGCGTTTCTTCCGCGGCTGAAGGATAAAGGACGCGGCGGGCGACGGGCAGCATGGCCATCCGCATCAGGTTAATGTCTTCGACGAACAGCCCTTCGAGGTCCGCCCCGAGACCTGCCGCCAGTATCACCGCTGCATGAAGCGCCGCCAGGCTCTGCGCCGAAGCATCGAGTGCAACCAGAATGCGCCTGACCACGAATTCCGTAGCGGGTTCAGTCATGGCTCTTTGTTGCCGGCCCCTGGAACGCCAAACGTCTTCCGCTTTTCAGCTAATTCGATGAGCCGGGCTTCAACGCGCCGGTTGACCGTCCCCTCCGGGAAATTGCCGCTTTCGTCGCGCTCCCCGGCGGGGAGGCCGGTGAGGATTTCGATTCCCTGGTCGATTGTTTCCACGGCAAAGATTTTAAATTTGCCATTCGCGACGGCGTCAACAACATCTTTGCGAAGCATCAGGTGCTTCACGTTCGATTGCGGAATCACCACGCCCTGATCGCCCGTCAAGCCCCTGGCACGGCAGACGTCAAAGAACCCTTCGATTTTTTCGTTCACGCCTCCGATGGCCTGGACCTGTCCATGCTGGTTGACGGACCCCGTGACAGCCAGTGACTGCTTGATGGGGATTTCACCAAGGGCGGAAAGCAGCGCGTAAAGTTCGGCGCAGGAAGCGCTGTCGCCCTCGATCCCTCCGTACGACTGTTCAAAAGCGAGGCTTGCGGAGAGTGAAAGCGGCCGCTCGCTGGCGTAGCGCGCCGCCAGAAAGTTGGAAAGGATCAGCACACCCTTCGAATGGATCGGCCCGCCCAATTCGACTTCCCGCTCGATATCGATCACTTCTCCCCTGCCAAGGCGGGCCCGCGCCGTGATCCTGCTCGGATGTCCGAACGTGAACTGGCCCATCTGAATGACTGAAAGTCCATTGACCTGACCGACCTTTTCGCCCTGCGTGTCAATCAGAATGGTCCCGCGCTGGATCTCTTCCTGGAGCCGTTCTCGCAATCTTCCTGAACGGTAAGTCTGTGCTTCCACGGCCTTCTCAACGTCCGCCGCTTCGATCGCGCTGCGTTTCTCATGCCGCGCCCAGTAGTCTGCCTCTCTCAACAGGTCTCCCAGCGTGCGGTTGTGAGTCGAGAGTTTTTCGGCGTCGCCGGCGATGCGGGCGCTCTGTTCAATCACTCTCGCAACGGCAGCACAGGAAAAGGGAAGAAGGTTGTCTCTGCGCGCCATTGTCGCGATCATGCGGGCATAAAGCAGGTTATTTTCAGGCGTCCGGGCCATCTGCTCTTCAAAGTCCACGGCCACTTTGAACAGATCGTGGAATTCCGGGTCGAAATAGCTGAGCAGATAGAACAGCAGGCGCTCGCCGATCAGGACCACTTTCACTCGAAGAGGAATCGGCTCGGGCTCAAGAGACACCGTGCTGATCAGGCCCAGTACCTGCCCAAGAGATTCTATCGTAACGCGCGAAGACTGCAGCGCGCGCTTGAGCCCTTCCCACGCGTAGGGTTGCGACAGCACCTTGTACGCGTCCAGAATGAGATACCCGCCGTTGGCCCGGTGCAGAGCGCCCGCACGGATCAGGTTGAAGTCCGTGACCAGCGCGCCCATCTGGTGAAGGTACTCGACTTGGCCTACGAGGTTCTGGTAACTCGGATGGTCCTCGTAGATTACAGGTGCGCCATGGTTTTCAGCGTGAGCCACCAGAGCATTCACCCGGTAGCGCCGGGTTGCGTGCCATCCCTTTGGAGCCTGCGGCTGCGTCATTCCGAGAACCGCCGCAAGGGGTGACTCAGCGGGCGAAAGAAATTCATCAACATTCTCAATGATGTCGTGTTCGATAGCGTCCAGGTGTGAAGTGACCTGCGGCAGCGACTCATACTTGCGGCGGACTTCTTCGATCAGGTTTCCTACCGCAAAAGTTGTCACCTCGCGGTTCAGATTCCGCAGCTTCTCGCGCCCTTCCCTCTCGATTGCGGGCAACCGCGACATGAAGCTTCCAACTTCCTGGCGAAGGCTGGCGATTTCCGATTCGATGCGACGGCGTTCCGCGTCCGGCAGTTGCTCAAATTCTTCCGGCCCCAGGATTTCTCCGTTTTTCATCGGCGCAAAGACCAGGCCAGCAGGCGTCCGCAGGACAGCGATCCCTTTCTCCTGCGCCTTCCGCCGGAGTTCTTCAAAGGCCTGCCCTTGGCGCTCCTTCACTTCATCTTCGATCGCCTGTTTGCGGGCGCGGTAATCTTCACTTTCAAAGACGGAAGGAATGGCTGAACTCAGTTCTTCAATCAGATTGTCAACGTCGGCCTGGAGCTTCGTTGCCGTTCCCGCCGGGAGCTCAAGCTTTCGCGGCTTTTGCGCTTCGTCAAAGTTGTTGACGTAACACCAGTCCGAAGGCGTGGGCAATTGGGCTGCTTTCTCTTCCAGGAAATGCCGGATGAAAGTATGCTTGCCGGTCCCTGTCGGGCCGAGGCAGAACAGGTTGTATCCTTCGTGCTCGATCCCGACACCGAATTGCACGGCAGCAGTCGCGCGTTGTTGTCCAATCGCTTCCTCAAGCGGCTCAAGCTCTTCCGTCGATTTGAAGCCGAATTGGTTGGGATCGCATCGGGTGTAGAGCAACTCGGGCGGTAAGGGTTCAGGGGAATGCATCGGCACTGCCTTTCAGTCCGCGTTAACTTCCTTCAATCGAAATCCTACCCCTCGCCCCCGGGGAGAGTAATGGCAAGCGTCACAATCAGTCGTGATCTCCATCACAAGGTAAGACCCATCGGATACCGGAAATAAAGAGGAATAGCATTTCTTTCTTGCACTGGTTGTTCTGCCGCGACGATTATAACCCAAGGCTAGGGGCCAAATCTGCCCACGCCTGGGCTGTGCGCTGGGCTGTGAGTAGATCTCTAGTAACGGAATAGCGCCGCAATCTGCGATCCCTCCGGCATCTCGGAAGCCGGAAGTGTAAAAATCGAACCACCATTCAGAATGGTGTGAATGACGGCAAGATTCACCAGGTCCTCGTCGCCGGGGTGCGCCTGGTCATGCACGGACACAGAGTTATTTTCGGGATCGAACGTCCCGCACTGCGTTGCGCCCATTGCCACATAAAGATGAAAGACACGGCCGTGAAATGCTGCCGGCACAATTTCTTCCAACCTGGTGGAAGTTTTTGGCGTGCCCGCGCTTTTTTCGTAGAGACGGACCGCCTCTCTGCGCGCCTGATTGTAATGCTCCTGCACGATGCTCCATGCCTTCGCGTGCAGTTCAGCGGCGTTCCAATGGTCCGGATTGCCGACCACACCTTCAGGCAGCAGCTTTTGGTAAGTATTCACGTCGCGGTAAAATCGCTGCTCCTCTTCCACGGCTGCCAGGACCAGCGGAAGCTTATGATTATTGAGCACGCCGCGCAGACCGCGGTCGATCGCGCGGAAGTAGAGGAGGAGATCCGATGGCATTCCCGCTTTTGCAGTACGCTGTTCGCGCCGCGACACATCCACCATACTTTCGAGGGCATCATTGAAGCTCCTGGGGATCGCGGCGTTATTGGTTTCATGTACTGCAAAGCGCGTCCCTTCAAGCAGGCGCGTGCATTTGCGGCTGATCGCCAGAAGATAGAACCCGTCCTCGAGCGTCCACAAAGGAAGCAGGGGAGTGATGTCAAAACGATCGGAGACGAAAAGAAAATTCTGAAGCGGCAATGGAACGCGCAAATAGCGAAAGTAACCGGGCGCTGCGAACACCGCCAGTCCGTCTCTTTGATAACGCCAGAATTCCCGCCTTTCGATAAGCGACCTCGCCGGTGCCAGCAGTTCCCGGATGTGGCGCTTCCCGATGCTGATCGCAGCCAGTTGCGCTTCGGCATCGCGAATCAGATCTTTCAATCGGATGCGGTCCGCCTCAATTTCGCGGCCAGCGCGGTGAGTAGGCAGGAAGATCGAGAGGCAGGGCCGGCGGCGCATCTCGAACAGAAAGCGGAGTTCATCCCTCGTCAGCGTCTCCATGATGCTCCGATCATTCCTCTTTTATTGGCCTTAATCTATTCTCTACCATAATGATACTGCCGCCCGCGCTGCGCCACAACCACACCGCCCCTTTCCGATGCAGCGCCGGGCTTTAGACCGGTGCCCGCCCTGCTGAAAGCGGGCGCTGCAGGTACCGACGTTTTGGATGTGCAATCTTAGCTTTCCAGCGCTTTGCGGCAGTAGGCGTAGCACTTTTCCATTTCAGCAATGGTATCCATTCCCGGCTTGCCGTATTCGTACTCGATGTTGGCAGGAATTTTCCATTTGTTGTCGCGCAGTTGATGCAGGACCGCGATGATTGGCGTGTCACCTTCGCCGAACGGAACGGCATCACCGTGGTTGCGCTTGCGATCTTTGATGTGCAGGGTCACGATCTTCGCGTGATGCTGGCGCAGGAAGCTGACGGGGTCCTGGTTGGCGGCAGTGAAATGGCCGATATCGAGGTTGATACCGAGGTACTCTGAAGCTCCGTTGAGGGCGCGCGAAAAAGTTGACGGGGTGGAAAACTCGTCGGGGTCGGCGGTGTCGTCATGATTATGGAAACCGACCGTGATTTTGTATTTTTGTGCCAGCAGGTCCACCTGGTGCGCGATGCTGACATTCGATGAAGCGGTGATGTATTTCACGCCGAGAGCGCGCGCCATGTGGAAGCCTCGCTCCATTTCATCGTGCGTGAAGTCCTTGCGGAAACTGTAGTTGTAAGCGTAGAGCTCGATTCCCGCGCGGTCGAATTTCTCCCGCACCTCACGGAAGCGGCTGAGCGGCACGGTCAGTCGCCACTGGCGCAGCGCTTCGCGTGAGACGTGCTGCGGCTCGATGTGCCCCTGGAAAAGTTCGCATTCACCGAGACCCACAGTTTTGTAAGCCTCGATTGCGGCATCAAGGGGGCGGTCGCGAAAGGAATAGCTTTGCGCGCCGATCTGAACTCCGCGCACAACCGAATTGATCTCCTCCGCGGCAAAGATCGACCGGCCCGTTGCCACCACTCCGGCCGTTCCAGCCACCAGCAATTTCCCGGCTTCACGTCGCGATATCGGCGCCATAAGTCCTCCTCACAGCTCAGTCTATGAAAAGCGGGCTACAGTATAGTTTCGAGTTTCCCTCGACGCAAGTGCGGTCCCTAGCCCGCCATTGCTCAAGAGTTCCACGACACAAACCCGGTGCCGTGTCCGTCTTTAGATCGACATGCTGATCAGCCTCGTTATTTAATCCGTGCGGCAGTCTGACGCATGTTTTGGAGTGCGGCCGCGAAGCTGCCGCCTTAGCGAAGGCGAGAGCCGAGGCTCCCGCACTCCAGGGCCGCTGGCACGGCGCCCATCGCCACAAAGAATCTGGTGTGGGATGTACACTGCGAAAGGGTTCTGGAAGGCAATTACGAATTATCCCATCATTGTAAGGACCCTCCGCCCTGTTCACCTTGGAGTGCGGCCGCGAAGCTGCCGCCTTAACCAAGGCGGGAGCCGAGGCTCCCGCACTCCAGGGCCGCTGGCACGGCAGTGAATGAATAATAGCAGCAAGAGGCCGGGCTGCCCGCACATGTCATTCTGAGGAGCGCGGCGACGAAGAACCGCGGCCTATGATTTGGAACGCGAGTGCGCAGCATCAGGGCGCTCGATGGCAAAATGAACTGCGGAACTCCTTCGGCGGCGCCTCAGGATGACATCGGGCGCGGCGAACGCGCAGTCCGGCCCGCGGCAACGAAACGACCCCCACCACGGCCATCTCTTAAAAAACGCGAGGACGGATTCCTCCCAAACTCGTACCGAGCGTTCGAGGAAGCGCAAAGGCAACGAGCAAATCGCCCCGGGGCGTTCCGAGCTTGCCGTGGCCGGCGATAAACGATCATGCACACAACCACCATCGGAAGAAGCACGCATACGGCTGCCCCGAAGCAGACCCGTAAGAGAATTGTTGCTCCGGGCATCGGATTCATACTGGCGCCGTCTTGAAAATCGCAGTATGATGTCGAATTTCTTGCGGCCGGTAGCGGGGCAAGGTCGCAGGTGCCGGGGCAATGAGGGGCGCAGAAGAAGGATTATAGAGAAACACGGCTGCCTGCTCCAAAGAGTTCCTGTCGTGCGGCGTGACGCAAATGGCAGGCGCATTGCCCGAAAGCGAAATTTCTCCATGAGACATTGCAAATGAATCTGAGGGAAAAAGGCACTCCAGCAGCGAAATTCCGGAAGCGAGCAGGTCTGCCGCTTGCTCTGACCGTGCTCAGTCTTGCAGCGTGGCCGGCATTTGCTCAGCACAACGTCCCGACGGCGCGCCCACACGCGCGGAGGGCTGCGGATCTGAAGCCCTCGCCCGCGGTCGAACAGGGCCAGAAGACCTTTGAAAGTAATTGTGCGTTCTGCCACGGCGAGGACGCTACCGGCGGGCGCGGGCCCGATCTGGTACGCTCGGCGCTTGTGGCACACGACGTAAAAGGAGACCTGATTGGGCCGGTGATTCTCAACGGCCGTCCCAACAAAGGCATGCCGCCGCAGCACTTAAGCAACACACAAATCACCGATATCGCAGCGTTCCTTCATTTCCGCCAGATGCAGAGCGTCGCATCAGCGCAAGTGCCGGAAAATTACGGGCTCAAATGGCTGCTGACAGGCAACGCCGCCGCAGGCAAAGACTTTTTCAACGGCGCGGGCGGGTGCAAAGCTTGCCACTCGCCCACGGGCGATCTTGCACACGTCGCGAGCAAGTATTCTCCGCTTGACCTTGAGTCGCAGATGCTTTACCCGAGGGGGAAAGACCGGCGGACCGTTAGCGTAACCCTTCCTTCCGGCGAAACGATCGAAGGACCACTTGAACATCTTGATGAATTCAACGTCGCGCTTCGCGATCCCTCGGGTTGGTACCGCTCATTCCCGCGCGATCAGGTGAAGGTCACAGTGCATGATCCGCTCGAAGCGCACCGCAAACTGCTGGGCACGCTGACCCAGGCAGACATCCACAATCTCTTTGCCTACATGGAAACCTTGAAATGAAAATATCGAGGATGCATCTCCGCCGTTTTTGCACTGCAACATTCAATAGCGCAAATCGAGGAACAATCACCGCCGTTATTATTGCCCTGGCCTGTTCCCTAATGCTTGCTGCAATTCCAATTGACGCACAGGGACTTCCCGGGCAGGCGCTGCTCGAGCCGCCCACGACTTTCTGGCCCACCTATAACGGCGACTATTCCGGCCGTCGTTACAGCACTCTCGATCAGATTAATGCTTCGAATGTGCGCTCGCTGACGCTGGCGTGGCTGTTTGCAACTGGAACTCAGGCCATCAAATCCACTCCGCTCGAGGTGAACGGTGTCCTTTATTTCACTGTGCCGGACAATGTCTGGGCCGTCGATGCGCGCACCGGCCGTGAGATCTGGCACTACTATCGTAAGTCTGAAGGCGACCACATCGGCAATCGCGGCGTGGGCATGTGGCATGACCGCCTGTATTTTACAACACCCGATGCAATGCTGGTCTGCCTCAACGCCAAAGACGGCAAGCCTGTCTGGATCGTCAAACTCGCCGACGCGGATTTGAAATACTTCTCAACCATGGCGCCGCTGGTCATTCGTGATCACGTCATCGTCGGCGTCTCAGGCGACGTTACAGACATTCCCGGCTTCCTTGATTCGATTGATCCGGTCACGGGCAAGTTGCAGTGGCGGTGGTACGTCGAACCGAAAGAAGGCGAGCCCGGCGCTGACACCTGGCCCAATGCCGATGCCCGCGAGCACGGCGGCGGCATGACGTGGATGACGGGCACGTATGATCCCGAATTGAACTTGCTCTACTGGGGCACGGGAAATCCTAATCCAGTGCTTGTCGGCAGCGCTCGACCCGGCGCGAACCTTTACACCTGCTCCATCGTCGCCCTCAATCCGGACACAGGGAAACTCGTCTGGTATTACCAGACTTCGCCCCACGATGTGCATGACTGGGATTCCGTCGAAACGCCCGTGATCTTCGATGCCGAGTTCAACGGCAAGCCCATGCACCTGCTCGCACAGGCGGCGCGGAATAGCTTCTTTTTCCTTCTTGACCGTACGAACGGCAGGCATCTGCTGACCGCGCCGTTCATCGATGAAACGTGGTCTTCATCATTTGACCCCGAAGGCCATCCGGTCCCCAAACCACACACGGCCCCTGCTCCCGACGGCACGCTTGTGGCGCCCGCATCAGGAGGTGGAACCAACTGGATGGCCCCGAGCTTCGATCCGCAGACGGGCCTCTTCTATGTCACTGCAACGCGCACCTTCAGCATCTACTACCTCACGGCGCGTGGCAAGGCGGAAGGCTGGGGCGGGCGCGATCGCGGCCTCTGGGAAGACACTGCAACTCGCGCTATCGACTACCGCACGGGGAAAATTGCGTGGACGCATGAACTCGGCTGGGGCGGTTCCGATTCCGGCAATCTAACGACCGCGGGACATCTCTTGTTCACCGCGGACAATTCCGGCAATTTGCTCGCGCTCGATCCGGCGACTGGTAAAACGCTGTGGCACATGAACGCGGGCGGGCGCATGGAAAGTTCACCCATGACGTTCATGCTCGACGGCAGGCAGTACCTCGTCGTCGCCGCCGCGGACCGCCTGATGGCGTTTACTTTACCTGACTCGGGTAATTTGAACCAATAAACGGCAGAACACTAAAAAGTGTCACAATAGGGATAGCTTCTTTGCACGCTGTGCATAAAAGCGACAATTTTTGCCCTTTTCGGCGATACCGCCCGAGGGAATATTAATTAACTAGTTTTATATCAATGATTTGCAATTTTGGCATTTTCAGTCCCGAAAATCCCATACGTCCCATCGCGGATTCACCCGCAAGACAATGTAGCCTATCGTAAGAGGCCACGCACAAAATAATGCCGCACCTTCCGACATCCCCGCCGCCCGACAAACGGCAAACCGAGCGCCCCACCCCACTACGGGAAGAAGCCGCCCTGGCTCAAGGTCCGCGCTACATATTATGAGGTTGCGACACAAAGGGAATGGGACCGCTCTACCGGGTGTCAACTGTAGCCACGGTACCTGGTTTTGCGCCGCGGCTCTTTAGCACCCAACAAGCGGAACCCACGGTATAGAGCGATCCCTTAATTTGCCGTTCTCTGATCGCGGCTTGGGGTTGGCGCGGTGGTTACAGGTTTACATGTGGAAGGCTCTGCGATTTCCGTCAGCTGGTCACGGTAATACTTTTTGCAAAATTCCCCTGAGGACGTGCAACAAAGGTGATAGCCACCTGGCTGCCGGTCTTGTCAGCGAGCTTTTCAAATGAAGCTGACGCGCCGCCGATCTCGATCTTTGTCTGTTTGTTCACAACGAAGTGATAGGGGATTCCGTCCGAAGACGTTACGAAGATGTCCTTGTTCTTCGATCCCACAATGGAAATCGTTCCTGAGAGCGTTTCGGGCTTGAACGAATTCCAGTTTGTCTGAACGCTGCTCGCGTGTGATTGCGTGCTCGCCTTTTTCTCAGCACGAGCCATTCGTGCTCCACCAAACAACACAAGCGAAAGGATGAGAAACATCACCGACTTTTTCATATTGGCCTCCTCCTAATGGCTTATGCCTTCTCCTCCTATGTATTTTGATGCCAGGATACCTTCGTATGATGTTTTGTATTTCAAAACGAAACCGGTCGCCGAGGCGATAAAACGGCTGGCTGCGGACAATCTCAGGCAGGCCGGGAAGCGGCTGTTGCAGTCGTTTCGCGAGAAGGAAATCCGCGGGGCCGGGGGAACAAAGCCCAAAGGTACGTGGTACTTTCGTACTATTGCGTGATTAATATCGTTCTGGTTACCATGCAGACTGATAATAGTCTAATCGGGGGGACGCCGATGGAGGACTGATGTTGAAAGACTTTGAAAGGTACATCCTCACTACTGCCAAGGCGTCCCTGATTCGGGACGTGCTGGCATACCTCCTGGCAAAGGCCGAAGGCGAGGCGGTTCCTCGAACTCTTCCCGGCCCCGAAGAGTTCTCGAAAGCCGGATACGATCGAATGATCCTGGAGTTGCGGCGGCCCCAGTCTCCATGCGCCGGCGCTTTTCCAACGGTCAAAAACCTCCGGTCCAGCCGCCTCGGGCGCGTGCTGGTGGTGACCGGCGACGCCGCTACGCCTGAAGTCCTGCGTGAGATTGACGCTCTACGCCGCCCGCGTTTGTTTCCCGAACAACTGACATCCGGTCTGGTCTCGCCCGTCCGATTGCTCATCCGGTCGCTGCGACCGGCAGCGCAGCATTAGCGCCCGAGCGGGTCGGAATCTGCGAATTTCAAATCTCAAATTGGAAAAGTCCGGGCAGGATGGATCGATTCCGATGCCCGAACTTCACCTGAGGACGACTGCGCACGCAAGGGCGGCCCGAAAACTGCGAACCTCAAATTTCAAAGCGTTTGCTTTCCCGAGGCAAACTCCATTAGTCTAGGTTGCCCGGAGGAAGCCAAATGCCCAGGTACGTTCTTGCCCTCGACCAGGGAACGACGAGTTCGCGCGCGATCCTTTTTGACCGCGACGGCGAAGCGCGCGCCGCGGCCAGTCAGGAATTCAAGCAGTATTATCCGCAGCCGGGCTGGGTGGAACACGACGCGGAGGAGATCTGGCAATCACAGCGCGCCGTGGCGGAGCAGGCCCTGGCCGAGGCCGGGGCCCGGCCCGGAGACATTGCCGCCATCGGAATCACCAACCAGCGCGAGACCGTCGTGCTGTGGGACCGCAGGACCGGCGAACCCGTCCATCACGCCATCGTCTGGCAGTGCCGCCGGACCGCCGCCATGTGCGACCGGCTGCGCGCCGAAGGGTTCGACAAGGTCCTGCGCGAAAAAACCGGTCTGACGACCGACGCCTATTTTTCCGGCACCAAGATCGCCTGGCTGCTTGAAAACGTTCCGGGCATTCGCACGCGCGCCGAACGCGGCGAACTTGCGGCGGGCACGATTGACTCCTGGCTCATCTGGAAACTTACCGGCGGCCGTGTCCACGCTACCGACGTTTCAAACGCGTCACGCACGCTCGTGTTCAACATCGGCTCGCTCGCGTGGGATAAAGAAATCCTTGAACACTTCAACATTCCGCGCGCACTGCTACCGGAAGTGAAGGAATCGAGCGGCGTGATTGCACAGACGGAAATCTTTGGGGGAAGCATTCCCATCGCCGGAGTGGCCGGAGACCAGCAGGCGTCGCTGTTTGGCCATCAGTGCTTCACGCGCGGCAGCGCGAAGAACACGTATGGCACGGGGTTGTTTCTATTGATGAATGCGGGTGAGAAAATTCCGCATTCAGATTCGGGGCTGGTGGCCACGGTGGGCTGGTCGCTCAACGGCAGGACGACCTATGCGCTCGAAGGCAGCGTTTTTATCGCCGGCGCCGCGCTGCAATGGCTGCGCGATGAGATGGGCCTGATCAAAAATGCAGCGGACACCGAAACCATGGCGCGGGCGGTGCCCGACGCCGGCGGGGTTTATTTTGTTCCGGCGTTTGTGGGACTGGGAGCGCCGCACTGGGACGCCTACGCGCGCGGCACAATTGTCGGCCTGACGCGGGGCAGCAACCGCAATCACATCGTGCGCGCGGCGCTGGAATCCATCGCCTACCAGACGCGCGAAGTTGTGGACGCCATGGCGCGCGATACCGGCGCACGTCCTGAAGTCCTGCGGGTGGATGGCGGCGTGGCGCGCAACGATTTCATGTGCCAGTTTCAGGCGGACATTCTCGGAATCCCCGTTGAACGGCCGGCAACGACGGAAGCGACGGCGCTGGGTGCGGCGTATCTGGCGGGACTGGCGACCGGCTTCTGGAAAGATGAAAAGGAATTGGCGGCGCAGCTTAAAATAGCGCGCAGGTTTGAGCCGGCGATGCCGGAATCGTGCCGCGACGAACTCTTCGACGGATGGCTGCGGGCCGTCGATCGTGCCAAGGGATGGGCGCAAAGATAAGGGGAACCCCTTTGGATGCTGTTGCCACGGCCTACTTTGAAAGGGCGGTATTCCAAGGCCGGGCAACGGCCGCGGTCTTTCGCCGGCGGTCAGGATGATATGCTGGGTTGTCGGGAGGGCGAATTCTTCCGCAGGCAAGGCAATCCAATATGAAATTTCGCCCGCAAGTCCGTAATTCTTACTCTAGAAGTCCCTGCTCCAAATAACGGATCATCTGAGTTTTCAATTGGTTCCGGCGGCGTTGTGCGAATGGCTCGCCCCGTGCATAGCCATTGGGGGTATCCCTGTTTGAAAGGGGGAACCGTGAAAAACAAAATCAATGTCCTGCTGGGGTGTGCCTTGCTGGTGCTGCCGCTGGTTCTTGCCCAGCCGCTTCAGGCGCGAAACCAGGTGCTCGGCGAAGTCCAGTTTGAAGCCGGGAACAAGGCGGCCAAAAATTCAGGCGTGTGGGTTGACGGGCAATACGTTGGCTTCCTGAAGGAGCTGAAAGGTTCGAAGAAGGTGCTGTTGCTTCCCGGCAAGCACCAGATTGAAGTCCGCCAGGCGGGCTACGAAAACTTTACGCGCGAGGTGACGCTCGAGCCGGGAGAAAAGCACATCGTGGCCATCACGATGCAGAAGGACCCGAACGCGCGTTATGGGATTGAAAATGCGCTGGTCAAAATATCTGGAAAGCCGGACCGGGCCGCAGTTTTTGTGGACAACATGTTCGTCGGCCACATCGATCAGTTCAACAGCGCGGGACAGGGCATGATGCTGACGCCCGGAAAACACGACATCACTATCTCACTGCCCGGCTATCAGCCGTTTGAAACCGAAGTCAACCTTCGCCCACACCAAAAGCTGAAGCTCAAAACCAATCTGCTGCCGGTCAGGCCGCGGACGGAGGGCTGAAGTTTTCAGGGATGGCAGCATCCGGCACTGTACCGGGGGTGTAGCGCCGGATGCGGAAATCCTGATCGGGCGCACGGCCGGGAGACCCGCGCCGCAGACCCAACCTTCCCGATAAATCAAAAGGATATCAACCCGTTCGGCCGTCCCGCGCATCCAATTTTCCTGCGAGAAAGGTGATTTCCGCCGACGTCGTCCTGCGGGTGTAAACTTGAGCTTCGGCATGTGGATCCGAGGCAGCATTCCCGCCTGCGTGCGGGCGCTATTCTTCAAATCCTGAGGCAGAAAGGAGCAAGCGGTGAGGCTATTTTTGACGGGGGCCCTCGTGATGCTGCTGCTGATTCTGGTGGGATTGCTCTTTTACCTGAGGGCCGGCTATCTCGATATGCGCGCGGACATTGCTCCCTCGCGGTTTGAATCCCAGTCGAACATGCGCTTTCTTGACGCTTCCGTGGACCGGCGCGCGCCGGACATTGCCAGCCCTGTCGAACCCACAGACGCCAACCTGATCGAAGGCATCAGACTTTACAAGGCCAATTGCTCCATGTGCCATGGTGCGCCGGGAAACCCGGAGAAGAATTTCGGCCATCCGTTCTATCCGCCTGCGCCGCAGTTCATGGAGGACGCGCCGGACATGTCTGAAGGAGAGAACTTCTACATCATCAAGCACGGCATCCGCTGGACAGGAATGCCCGCCTGGGGAAGTGTGCTGAGCGACCAGCAGATCTGGACGATCACGACGTTCCTCAGCCACATGGAGAAGCTGCCTCCGGCCGCCGAAGAGGAATGGCAAAAGCCTCCAACACCGCCTGTACAGACGACCGGAGGAACACCGCCGTCGCCGGGCCAGGAAATACCGGAGGGAACGCCGCCGGCTCCGAGCGCGCCACAATAGAAGCGCGGCGGATGAAATTCACAACCAGGATAAAAAAGATGCAAGGCTGCATTTTGCATTCACCCGCAGGAATCGAATCGAATCCTTTGAAACTGGCCGAGATTGAAAAACCCAACCCTCAGGCCGATGAAATTCTGGTGCGCGTTTCGACATGCGGAGTTTGCCGCACGGACCTGCACGTCATCGAGGGCGAATTGCCGCAAAGGAAAATGCCCGTGATACCCGGCCACCAGGTTGTGGGCGTCGTGGAGAAAACCGGCAATGCCGTGAAACGCTTCAAGCCGGGAGACCGCGTGGGCATCGCGTGGCTGCATCGCACCTGCGGCCGGTGCGAATACTGCCGCACCGGGAAGGAAAACCTGTGTGACAACGCGGAGTTCACGGGCTACACGGTGGACGGCGGCTACGCTGAATATGCGCTCGCGGCTGAACAATTCACTTATCCCATTCCCGAGGGTTTTCCGGATGACCAGGCCGCCCCGCTGCTCTGCGCCGGAATCATTGGTTTTCGCTCGCTGCGGCTTTCAGGAATCGAGCGCGGCTGCAGGCTGGGATTTTATGGCTTCGGGTCCGCCGCGCACGTCGCCATCCAGGTGGCACGGCATTGGGGCGTGAAAGTGTACGCCGCTACGCGCGACGAGCGCCATCAGAAACTCGCCATGGAACTGGGTGCGGAGTGGGCGGGCGGAACGCTTGCGGAGCCTCCGGAGAAGCTGGATGCGGCCATCGTCTTCGCGCCTGCGGGAGAGATTATTCCAGTGGCCCTGAAGGCTTTAAAGAAGGGCGGAACGCTGACGCTGGCGGGAATCCATATGAGCCCCACGCCGCCGATCGATTACAAGCTGCTCTATTACGAGCGGGTGATTCGCAGCGTGGCCAACAATACCCGGCTGGACGGCGAGGACTTTCTTCGTGTCGCGGCGGAGATTCCAATCAGGACGCAGGTTGAAGTGTATCCGCTGAGCGAAGCGAACCGCGCCCTGAATCATCTCAAGAATGACGCGGTCCGCGGCTCAGCGGTCTTGCGGGTGAACCCGGCGCAGGGGTAACGAACGGGAGAAATCGGCTTGAGCATCGCTTCGAGCATGGCGGAGCTACGATTGACCGTGCCCGCTGTTCGGGTCCCTGGATGGATAAAGGGACCGGCGGAACAGGCCATGATGAGATGGCGTTACTTCACAGATCAGGCGGCAGAGCACTTCCCTGTTCCGCTCGCGGCGATAGGCCCTGGTCTCGACAAGATCGGTTCGCGGCTGCATAATACCCAATAGCCGGGTTTCGGGGAGCGAGTAGCTGGTCAGGCGATAGGAGCACAGGACCGATCTCAAAATTACGCGCTCCCCGAATTCAGGGTCCGCTGTAAGGATTAGCAATCCACACGCCAAACTCGTGGGACCGGCGCATCTTTCACATTCTACAAAAGATACCAACTTCGACAATTGAGAATATAGTTACGGCACTCCTGCCAAGCGTCTTCAAATGCTGACAATCGCCTCCTTGTGAGTACACAAATTGGAGTCAGTCAGCGGGATCGGCGAGCACGTTGGGGGTTATCAATGTTGAACAATTATGCTTCCGCATTTTAACGACGGAGTCAATCTGCGGAAACAGGTCTGTTCGAACCGGGCTCGGCCAGCAGGTGTGTTTTACGAATGTGGCGGGAAGTGAAAAAAGCCGGCGTGAGGGCCCGTGTTTATTCCAATTCTTCGATGCCCACAAGGAACCAGCGAAACAGCCCTTCGCGATAAGGTGTGACCTCGTAAATCAGTCGGCAAAGCACGTCCCTGTTCCTTCCGCGGCGGTAGACCCTGGTTTCAACGATCTCGGTCCTCGGATTCATAGACGCCTCCGCTACTTCAGGGAAGCGCTTGGATTTTGCCCGTCCCGTAAGACCGGGCAAAACGCCCCTTGCCCCTAACTTCATCGACAATTCCAAGTAGAGCAATCGGCCTGCCAAAGCCACAGACGCCGAGCATCCTTTAGAAATCACATGGGATCGCACTCAGGAGGTCAACGCACCCGGCCGTCGCTCCAGGTATTTTCAGACTTCGAGGGCGGCAAATTCTTTCCGGTCAAACTTGAAAACCTTTGCAGAGCAGCCCGCTTGAAGTGCGGAAGCGCAAGTGCCGTCATGGGATCGAGACACGGCGCCAGCCCTGCGGCCGCACTTCAAGGTTCAATTTCGATGCGCCGGGTGCCACCCTCAAGGCCGGCACCGCATGGGTTATCGCTCGATCTTGAAACCGATTTTCACCGTGACCTGAAACTCTTCGATCTTGCCGTCCTTGATCCGCGCGCTTTGGCGGGCCACTTCAAGCCAGTCCATGTGACGGACGGTTTTGGCCGCTTCCTCGACCGCGGCCCTGGCCGCTTCCGCAAAGCTGACGGGTGAGGTGCCAACCAGTTCAGTGATTTTATAGACGCCTGACATTTGCTTCTCCTTTCGAGAATGGGTTTCAGGTGCAAGCAGCGACTTGGTTTCCTGCCGTCCACAGTATACATCCAGAGATGGAAGAAGCCCCGAGTGTCCCGCTGCGGGCCGCGACGCTGCTACAATGGAAATTCTTCGATGAGCACTGCAAAGCCCATAATGGTGACGGCGGGGATTATCCTTCATGGGGAGAAAATCCTGATCTGCCAGCGGCACAGGTCCGATCCTTACGGACTGCAATGGGAATTTCCCGGAGGAAAAGTTAGGGATAGTGAGGAACTGGAAGCTTCGCTGCGGCGCGAGTTGCGCGAGGAGTTGGGCATCGACGCCACGATCGGCGAAGAAGTGTATCGCCTGCGCCATCGCTATCCCGACCGTTACGTTGAGGTCGTTTTCTTTCGCGTCGATTCCTATCGGGGCGAGCCGGTAAACCATGTCTTTGAAGCCATTGAATGGGTGCCGCGACGCGAACTGGCAAGGTACAACTTTCTTGAAGCCGACCGTGAACTGGTCGATCGGATCGCCGAAGGAGCCATCGTTTGAGAACCATTTATCGGTCTGCGGTTGGAAGATGTAAGGCGAGCATCGTACTTTTGGCGGCTTTTCTTTGCGCCGCACCTGCGCTTAATGCAGGACCGCGTGCGCCGCAGGTTGAGATAGTGCCGGGGCAGGCCGAGAACTATGTATGGGTGAACGTCGGACACGTTGAGGGCCACCTTGCAGTTCATGATTCGCTCTCGGGGGCATTCTCGCCGGACAGTTCGACGCTCGCCATCGTCAACAAGGACGCCGTCGTGCTGTCAGACCTCGCGGCGGGAAATATCAGGAAGGTCCTCCATCCCAAGCTTGAAAACCTGCGCGACATTGACATCGAGTCGGCGAATTTCCTGGACAACAACACTCTCTTTCTGCTGGGCATCGGGATTGTCCACGAGAAGGGCCAGGTTGACCGCCCCACTCCGCTCCTGGGTTTTCTCTGGAACATTGAGAAAGATGCGCTGGACGGCAAGGTGGACATGTTCGGCGCCGGAGGGGGGACGGGACGGCCGCGCTACTTTCCGCGCATCAAGTACATGGGGATTTATAAGGACAGTTCCTTTATTCTCTGGAGTCCCGTCAGCCGCAAGGCCGTTGAGATCAAGATTCCGGAACTAACGCGCGAGCCGCATCTTTACAGCTTCTCCCCGGACGGCCACTGGCTGCTGCTGGCGCAGGTTGCAGGCGGCGGCTCGCCGAATCCCATCGTGGTCCAGTTAAGCGAACACAAATTCGTGGATGTCTTGTCCGGTCTTGATTCCACGGTGCTTTCGATGCGCTTTTCAAACGACGGCAAAAAGCTCGTGACCGCAAGCGAAGACGGCAAAGTCAGGGTCTGGTCCGTGCCGGATTGGAAGCTGCTTGAAACGCTCTCAGGACACAAAGGGCCGGTGCGCTGGGCGGAATTTTCGCCGGACGGAAACTGGGTGGTTTCAGGCGGCGAGGACAATACCGTCCGAATATGGTCCGTCAGTGATGGCAAACTAACCCAAACGTTGAGCGAAAGCCACGATCCCATCGATACCCTCGCGTTCTCGCCGGACGGCAACTACATCGCGGCCACGACCGATCGCAGCGTGCTCACCTGGAAGAAGACTCCTACCGGACCGTAGCCCCAGATTGAGATGTGCTAGAATTTTTATCAACAGCGCTGCTGATTGAGTTGGGAAAAGAATCTTTTTATGCCAAAAGTTGGAATGATCAGCTTGGGATGTCCCAAGAACCTTGTGGACAGCGAAGTGATGCTGGGTCTGCTGGCACGGCAGGGATATGAATTGACGTCGCGTGCGGAAGACGCCGAAGTGCTGATCGTGAACACATGCAGTTTTATCGAACCCGCCAAACAGGAATCGATCAATACGATTCTCGACATGGCGGAGTACAAAAAAACCGGGAGCGCCAGAAAACTTGTCGTGGCCGGCTGCCTCGTGGAGCGCTACCGGAAGGAAATCCTGAAGGAAATCCCCGAAGTTGATTTTGTGATCGGCACGAATGAGCTCGAGCGCGTGCTCGAAGCGTGCCAACTGAATGGTGCTGAGCGCGAATCACGCGAGGCAGCGGAACCGTATCTCTATCACGAATTCACACCACGGATTCTTTCCACGCCTTCCTATTCCGCTTACATCAAAATCGCTGAAGGCTGCGACCATCCATGTTCGTTCTGCGTGATCCCTCAAATGCGCGGGCGGTTCCGCTCGCGGCGGTTTGAATCCGTCGTGCGTGAGGCCGAGCAACTGGCCGCGCAGGGGGTGCGGGAAATCACTCTGGTGGGCCAGGACACGACGAGCTACGGCGAAGACCTCGGACTTCGCGACGGATTGGCGCTCCTGCTGCGCGAGCTTGGAAAAATCCAGGACCTCGTCTGGGTGCGTTTTCTCTACTGCTATCCGAACCGCGTGACGGATACCTTGGTCGAGGCCGTGGCAGAAACGCCGAACGTTGCAAAGTATTTCGATATTCCCCTGCAGCATTCGAGCGCATCCGTGCTGAAAGCGATGCGCCGCGGATCAGGCGGAAAGCACTTTCTCCACATGCTGGAGAAAATCCGCGCGGCGGTTCCGGAGGCGGCACTGCGCACTTCGATGATCGTGGGCTTCCCCGGAGAAACCGAGGAAGATTTTCAGGACCTTTTGAGTTTTGTCACTGAGGCTGAATTCGATCATCTCGGCGTGTTTCTTTATTCGAACGAAGAAACCTGCGGCTCTTATGGTGATCCGAACCAGGTGCCCGCAGCAGTCGCGCGGAGGCGGCAGAAAAAACTGATGGCCGTGCAGCGCAAAATATCGCGGCGCCGTTTGCGCGAAAAGGTTGGCAGGAAGCTGCCGGTGCTGGTTGAGGGGACCGCCGAAGAAACCGACTGGCTCTTCCGCGGCCGGCTGGAATCGCAGGCGCCGGGAATTGACGGCCAGGTTTATATCAACGACTTCGCCGGGCCGGAGCCGCAGGCCGGGCAGTTCCGCTGGGCGACGATCACCGAAAGCGGCGATTACGACCTGGTGGCGCGGCTTGAGGAATCGTTTTTTGCTGCGCCCGGCGGCACGGCAACAGGCAGTCTGCGGCGGCGCGGTCTGGTGCAGATTCAGCAGCCGCTCGAACGGACCCAGGTGAACGGCCATGCGGTGCCCCATCTGTAAGCAGGAAACCACGTACGAAGGAAATCCCTTCCGCCCATTCTGCAGCGAACGCTGCAAGCTGATCGATCTGGACAACTGGCTCGAAGGGCGGTACCGGATTCCCGAAACCAACGGCGAAAAACACAAGCGCCCGGGGCCCGCAGCGGAGGAAGACGTTGAAGACGTCCACGACGGCTGAGCAGCGGCGCACGGTGGCAGTTTGGATTGCAACCGTTGGCGGCGTCGGATATTTCCCCATCGCGCCCGGAACCATAGGCTCCGCTGTCGGCGTGGGCCTCGTTGCTGCGCTGAATGCCGCCGACCTTACCCCCGTGTGGCGGAATGTACTTTTGTGTGCCGTCATTGTGCTGGTTTTTTTCCCCGGAGTCTGGGCGGCGGGGCAGGCGGAAAAGTTTTTCGGGAAAATCGATCCGGGGCATGTGGTGATTGATGAACTGGCGGGACAAATGATGACGTTTCTGGTGACCCCTGGCGCCTCCTGGAAAATCCTTCTGGCGGGGTTCGGGCTTTTCCGCTTATTCGACGTCGTAAAGCCGTTTCCCGCGCGGCGGGCAGAGCGTTTGGCGGGCGGTTGGGGTATCATGATAGATGATCTCATTGCGGGGGCTTATGCCCTGGGTGCGCTCGCACTCCTGGGCCATTTAATGCGATGAGCTTGTGGAAGAAAGGCACAAAATCCAGCCGGCCTGCGGACAAAGGAAATAAATCCGGCGACAAACCCCTCGTCGAAAAAGTCACTCCACGGGCCGCCATTCCCGGCGGCGAAATCTCCATCGTTGGAAAGGGCTTTGTATCCAACGGAAACAGCCGGCCGGTGGTGCGCTTCGGCGATCTGCCCGGCAGCCTGCTGCTGAGTTCTTCCAGCCGCCTCATCGTGCGCGTGCCGGACGGTGTCATCAGCGGCGAACTGACCGTTGATACAGGAGGCGCCGTCACGCCGCCTGCGCCTGTGGTCGTTGGCATTGTGCTCACAGACACGCTGCACCCGGTCGCGAACCCGGCCGTCGATGCGGAAGGAAACATTTTTTCCACCTTCAGCGGCAGCCGCGGGCAAAAAGTTCCCGTCTCTGTTTTCAAGATCAACACCCATCACGTGGTCAAGCCGTTCGTCAGCAACCTGATGAACCCGACGGGGCTGGCGTTCGATCCAGAGGGCATGCTTTATATTTCAAGCCGCATGGACGGCACGATTTATCGCGTGACGCCGGACGCTGAGGTCTCAACGTACGCCGAAGGCATGGGCGTGGCCACGGGCGTGGCATTTGATGGCGCCGGAAACCTCTACGTCGGCGACCGCACGGGCACGGTCTTCAAGATCAACCCCGAGCGTCAGATTTTCGTCTTTGCAACGCTCGAGCCGAGCGTTTCCGCTTACCATCTGGCCTTCGGACCCGATGGAAATCTATACGTCACCGGCCCCACGACATCAAGTTTCGACAACATCTACCGCATCTCGCCGGATGGCGCGGTCAGCGTGTTCTATCGCGGCCTGGGCAGGCCGCAGGGCATGGCGTTTGACGCGGCGGGCAATCTTTACGTGGCGGCGTCGCTGGCAGGCCGGCGCGGGATTGCGCGCATCACGCCGCAGGGCCAGGCGGAGTTGTTCGTTTCCGGATACAACATCGTGGGCCTGGCGTTTACACCGCGTCGTTCGATGGTGGTGGCCACCAACAACTCGCTGGTGGAACTGTTCATTGATATGGAAGGCCTGCCGCTTGTGAAGCCGGGCGGAAAATAAGAAGCGTCTGTCGTTGCCCTCGCGGGCAAGGCCCAGACCGTTCCTCACTCGTCGTCTTCAGCTTGTCGTTAAACCAGAATGGACGCAGAGATCATCGCCGTCGGCTCGGAGCTTCTCACCCCGCACCGCAATGACACCAATTCGCTTTTTCTCACCGACAGGCTGAATTCCCTCGGGATCGAAGTCCGGCTGAAGACCATCGTGGGCGACGACGCCGAACGCCTGGCGGCGGTGTTTCGCGCGGCACTTGAGCGCAGCAAGCTGATTATTCTGATGGGCGGCCTGGGTCCTACCGAAGACGACATCAATCGGCAGGTTGTGGCCGACGTGCTGGGCCGGCCGCTGCAAGAAGTCCCGGAGGTCCTCGAGCGCATCGCCGCCCGCTACGCGCGCACGGGCCGCAGGATGCCGCCCAACAACGCACGGCAGGCGCTGGTGCCGGAAGGCGCGGAGTGGCTCCCCAACAAGAAAGGCACGGCGCCGGGAATCTGGATCGAGCACGAAGGAAAAACCATCATCATGCTTCCCGGCCCGCCGGCTGAACTCGAAGCGATGTTTGACGAGCAGTGCATTCCACGCCTCAGGAACCGCGTGTCCGGTGAAGTGATCCGAACGCGCGTGATCAAGGTTGCGGGCCTGCCGGAATCTGAAGTGGACCATCGCATCGCCCCGATCTATAAGCAATACACAAACCCTGTAACGACCATCCTTTCCACCGGCGGCGCAATTGAAGTCCATTTGCGCGCGCATGCTTCAACGCCGGAGAAGGCCGAAGCGCTGCTCAACGAACTGACGGACAAGATCGAGCCCGCGCTCGGCGACCACGTCTTTTCCACCCGCGGCGAGTCGCTGGAAGAAGTCGTCGGGATGTACCTGGTGATGAAACAGAAGACGCTGGCCACGGCGGAAAGCTGCACGGGTGGCCTGCTGAGCGAACGCATCACGCGCGTTCCGGGAAGTTCGGAGTATTTCCGCGGCGGCGCAGTCTGCTACAGCAATGAACTGAAGACCTTATTTGCGGGAGTCTCTCCAAAACTGCTGGAAATGTACGGTGCCGTGTCAAGACCTGTCGCCCAGGCGATGGCGGAGGGAATACGGAAAAGGACGGGAGCGTCCGTCGGCATCGGCATTACCGGCATCGCAGGGCCGGGCGGAGGGACGGAGGAGAAGCCCGTCGGCATGGTCTTCATTGCGGTCGCTGACGAACACGGAACAGAGGTTCGGGAGTTCCGGTTTCCCGGCGATCGCGATCGCGTGCGGCTGCTCTCCTCACAATTCGCGCTGGAGATGCTGCGCCGGCGGCTCAGAAATTAGCGGATAGCCTGGGAACGCTGATTTGCCATGCCGGGCAGCATCCCGGCTTTTGCGTGAAAATAATTGCCGAGGTCTTTCGCTGGGTCCGGGACGGCAGGTATAAAACCCATTATTGAAGAGCTTGCCTGAGGCCGGCACGCACTTTCCATTCTTAGAGTCAGGACCATCGATGCGCGCGTTCGTTGCCATTGAATTGCCGGAGGAGCTTCGCAGGACCCTCGCGCGCGAGCAGGCGCGCTTCAGCGCCGCCTGTCCGGACGCCCGCTGGACGCGCCCCGAGGGGATTCACCTTACCTTGAAGTTCCTCGGCCAGATTTCCGATGAGCAGGTCATCGAAGTGAAAAGAGCTCTGGGGAGAATCGGCCGCTTTCAAACGTTCACGTTGCGCGCTCAGGGCTATGGATTTTTCCCGAGCGCAAAACGGCCGCGCGTCTTTTGGGTTGGACTTGACGCTCCGCCCGATCTGGCCCTGCTGGCAAAACGGGTCGAAGCCGCAATGGCGGATATCGGCTTTCCTCCCGAAAACCGCTCCTTCAGCCCGCATCTGACGCTTGCGCGATTCAAAATTCCCCGCCCGCAGCCGAGGCTCCAGGAACTTCTCGCCAACCAGGAAAATCAACTCCTCGGGACTTTTGAGGTATCGGAATTCTTCCTGTGGGAAAGCAAGTTGTCGCCCAGGGGAGCCGAATACCGGAAAGTCGCCCGTTTCCCGTCGGAATAGGCCGGCGGCAAACTTGCACCCGGCAGCGTTGATGGACGTCGCGCCAATTCTCTCCTCCAAGACTTAAAACCTGAGGAAAAGCGTCTGAATTCCGCGGGATTACGTTCTACTGACGGAAAAATCGGCATAACGGGGCGGGATTCTGCCTGCTCAAGTTTTCGGAGGGCGAAGCCGAGAATTACATAGGTATAGCGAGCAAAACGCCGATGAAACCGCTCCGCCCCACGCGATTGAAAATTCAATATATCCTGCTGCTGATTCTTGTCAGCATCAGCGTTCTGCCGCTGTGGTTCTTCGGTGCGCGGATGGTCAGCATCAACAAGACGCGCCTTGAGACCCAGGAAAAGGTCCTCCAGACCACGCTCTCGAAGTCGATAGCTCAAGAAGTCCAGCTTTACATGGAAAACGTGCAGCAGCAGGTGAAGGAGTTATTCGACGCGGTCACGCCCCTGGCTCTCGAGGTTCCGAACGCAAAGTTTGAAACCAATCCGAAGCTCGAAAGGGTGCTTGAAGATTCCCTGGCTGAAGAACCGAGCGTGATCTACGTGACCGTCCTGAACCAGGAGGCGCGCGGTCGCGGCGCGCAGGCCACACAGGCCACCGGATTCAACGCCGGCTCCGACACCTTTGTCCGCAAGACGCTGGAAGCGGCGTTTCTTGCCGCGCGCCAGGGCCAGCGTTATGAGAGCAATCCGCTCACGGCCGTGGGGCCGCGTGGCAGCGAACTGGTCATGGTGATCGCCGAGCCGATCGAGAACCAGAACATTTTTCTCGGCATGATTGCGGCCGTGGTGACCCTGCGGCCGCTGGGGGAAGAACTGGCCGAATCGAGAAGGCTGGGCCTCGAAGCCTTCATCGTGGACAATTCCGGGCGCACCGTGGCCTCAAACGACCCTGACGACAACGTTGCCGGAATCGACCTGGTCAGCGACCCCATCGTACAGAAATTCCTCGCATGGCGGGGCCGCGCCCATCTCACCGAGACATCGGAGTATAACCTTGTCCGCAATGGCAGGACGGTCCCGATGCTTGGGACCTATTCGCCTACGCAGAACGGACGATGGGGCGTGATCCTTCAGAAGAAGAAGAGCGACGCATTCATCACTGTTACCGAGATGCGCGATGCAACCGTCCGCCTGGGGCTTCTGGTAATCGTCATCAGCCTGGTTGTTGCAGTGTTTGCTGCAAAGTCGATCACGCGCCCCATTAATCAACTCGCCTGCACCGCGCGCGCTATTGCATCGAGAGACTTCACCGTCCGGGCCGATGTTCGCAACCGGACGGAGATCGGGGAACTGGCGCAGGGCTTCAACATCATGGCGGAAGACATTCAACAATACATCAGCGACCTGAAGCGCGCGTCAGAAGAAAACCGCCAACTCTTTATCGACTCGATTGAAATGATCGCCGCGGCCGTTGACGCCAAGGACCCGTACACCAAGGGCCACTCGAGCCGTGTCTCGCAATATTCGGTGATTCTGGCGGGCGAGATCGGCCTGGACGAGCAGGAAATCGCCAAGGTGCGCGCTTCCGCCACGCTGCATGACGTGGGCAAGATCGGCGTGGACGATCAGGTGCTGCGAAAGCCGGGCGTCCTGACGGATGAAGAATTCGAGCAGATGAAACGGCACACGATCATTGGGTTCGAAATTGTCCGCCAGGTGCAGCAGCTTGCGGACACTTTGCCGGGCATCCGGTGGCACCACGAGTCGCTGGACGGTACGGGCTACCCGGACGGCATCCGCGGCGATGAAATACCGCTGCTGGTCAGGATCATCGCCGTCGCCGACACATTTGATGCCATCACGACCGACCGTCCTTATCAGGTCGGCCGCGATTTCCCTGTCGCGCTTGAAATCCTGAAACGCCATGCCGGAACGCGCTACGATCCCATCGTCGTGGACGCGCTGCATTCGGCTTATGCCAAAGGATATTTGCGGAAGTTTGAAATCATGCGCCGCAGTCAGGTCCCCGCCGTTCCAGTCAATTCCTGAACTTGACCTCATTTGCGCTACAATAATAGAGCATGGTGCAAACTCTCTTTAGACCTCATGAACAGAAAACCAGCTTCTTCAATCGTCTGAAACAGGCCGTCGCATCAACCAAAAGCCAGTTGGTCGAGCGGATTGAACAGGTCACGGAAGGCCGGGAATCCATTGACCCGGCGCTGCTGGACGATCTCGAAGCCACACTGATCATGGCCGACCTGGGTGTCAGAACCGCCGGCGACATTCTCACCAGCCTCCGTGAGCAGACAAGCCGTGGAAAATTAAAGGACGCCAAAGCAATCCGCGGCATCGTGGAACAGGAAATCCTGCGTATCCTTGAAAATCCTCAGAACGGTGCAGGCAAGCGCCGTCCGGCGAAGAAACCGCCCGAGGGCCAGCCGGAAGTGATCCTGGTCGTGGGCGTGAACGGAGTCGGCAAGACAACCAGCATCGCGAAGCTTGCCCGGTATTATCAGATGCAGGGCCGCAAGCCGGTGCTGGTGGCCGCGGATACCTTTCGTGCGGCGGCCACCGAACAATTGGAAGTGTGGGCGTCGCGCATGGAAATGGAAATCGTCAAGCAAAAGCCCGGAGCTGACCCCTCTGCTGTGCTTTTTGACGGTTTGAAGGCTGCAAAGTCCCGCCAGTTTGATCCTGTTATTGTCGATACCGCCGGGCGGCTGCACACCAAGTACAACCTGATGGCAGAACTCGAGAAGATGTGCCGCATCGCTTCACGCGAAGTCCCCGGCGCTCCGCACCAGGTGCTTCTGGTGATTGACGCCACTACCGGACAGAACGGCCTTTCCCAGGCGCGCCAGTTCACTGAGCACGCGGGGACCACCGGCATCGTTCTGACCAAGCTCGACGGCACGGCCAAAGGGGGAATTGTTGTTGCGATCGCGCGCGAACTGGGTCTGCCCATCGAGTTCGTGGGCATCGGTGAGAAGATCGACGACCTGATTCCTTTCAATCCTCGTGAGTTTGTTTCCTCCCTGTTTGGAACATAGCGGCAAACAGCCGTGACGCCAGGCGGAACTTCCTGCACTGCCCATAGACCAGATCTCTGCCTGCCATTCGGTTAGCAGGAAATGCGTTCCATAAAGCTTACGCATCTCGTTGAAAGGCCAGGCTATAGTTATTTCGCGCGTTGGCGCACATGAAAGCGCCGTGGGCATTTCCCGCGGACGGGTCTGCCACCTTCGCCACAATCGTGTAGGGGAATTTTGTGGAGTCATTGGGGTCTTCACCTGATTGTTAGTTTGGGGCAACCAGACTAGGGTTAATCAAGACACGCACAAGAAAGTAAGGAAATTCGAAACGGTGTCTCAGGAACTTACCTGGCTTGAAATGGCCGGGGTTCCTGATGGTAGATTTATGCGCCCATAGGCGATGGGGATTTCCAACGGAAGTACCGCCGATAAATCTGTGCGATGCCGGGTGGGAGCATGCGGAGCAGATGACGGACGCCAAGCTTACCCTCTTCAAACATTCATTTCTCCGAACGCTCAGAACACCGCTTTAGGCGTCAAGAGTCCTCGGAGTGACGGGCAAACCGATCTTGCAGGAAAGCGGAACGTGAAAGACCAAACGATCAGGTTCTGTTTCTACAGCCGCGACAGGAGTTTCGCGGAAATTCTGGCGCGGACAATGGGTCCAGGATATGAGGTCCGCCCGTGCGAACTGGACGGCGTAAGCGCGCCGATTCCGCCGCGTGAAGAATGGGACGTTGCCGTTCTGGATGCTTCGTCCTCGGGGTCCGAAAGACAGGATGACATTCTGCGGATGATGAGGGCTCTGCTGAAATCTTCCCTCGTTCCGCCTCCGGTCATTGCGATGGTCCATGACGACGAGCCCGAACTTATTCGTTCACTGATTGAAAACGGCGCGTATGAAACTGTTTCCTGCCCTCCGGATGTCCACGAGCTTCGCCTGGCCCTCCGTCGCGCGCACCGCTTTCATCAGATTGAACTCGATCTGGCCCAATCCCGGTCGCGCCCGCAGCCGCCCGGAGAGTTCGGCGAAATGTCCGGCTGCTCCGAAAGCATTCAGCACGTTTTCGAAATGGCGCGGAAGGTGGCGGCCTGCGACGTCAGCGTGCTGATCACGGGTGAAACCGGGACAGGCAAGGAGTTGCTAGCCCGCGCGATCCATCGCCTGAGCCATCGGGCTTCCGGCCCTTTTATTGCTTTTTCCTGCGCCAACCTGCCGGAAACACTGATCGACGACGAACTCTTTGGGCATGAGAAAGGCGCATTCACCGGCGCAAATTCCATGCGGCGGGGGCGGTTTGAAATTGCCGATACGGGAACGGTTTTTCTGGATGAGATTGGCGACCTGGCTCCAGGATTGCAAGCGAAGTTGCTCCGCGTCCTTCAGGAACGCACGTTCGAACGCCTCGGCAGCAACGCATCCCTGACCACCGACGTCCGTGTGATCTGCGCAACGAACCGGGACCTCGAGGGAATGGTTCGGAACGGCTGGTTTCGCACGGACCTTTACTTCCGCCTGAACGTCGTCCAGCTTCGCATCCCTCCACTGCGCGCCCGCCGGGATGACATCCCGCTGCTGGCGCAGCATTTCCTGCGGCAGTATGCGAAACAGTTCGGAAAACCGGCAATGCGGATATCGCGGACGGCAATACACGCGCTGGAAGAGTATTCGTGGCCGGGCAATGTGCGCGAACTGGAGAACGTAATCCAACGCGCTCTTGTCCTTGCTGAAGGGGAATCCATCGAGCCGCAGCACCTCCCTGAAAGAATCCATAACGGCGTCTTGTGGCCGTCAGCGTCGAGCCTGTACGAACAGGAGGTCTTGGAGTTCAAACGCCGGCTTGTCCTTCGAACGCTCCGCGAATGCGGAGGCAACCGGACTGAAAGCGCCCGCATTCTGGGCATCACGCGCGGCTGCCTCCACCGTCTGATGAACCAACTCGGCATCCTTCCCAAGGGGAAAATACCCCCGCCGCCGGCAGAGCCCGGCGGGGCTTCCGAAATGCGCGTCGTGGCCGTGCAGCGATAGATTCGCCACAAGGATCCGACAGCAAAGGCTGGGACCCTTTCAGGCGATCGATTCCAGTGAGATTGGTTCCACAGGGATTCTTCCAACCCCCCCAGGAGCGAAGCAGGACTGTAAGTCGAGACTCCAGTTTGTTGGCACGTCCTGCAACGCTCGATTTAACATGGTAAAAGTGCAACCCGAAATGCATCAGACGAATCCAATAAAGCGAAACTCGCCTTGCAAAGCGGCGGTTTTGGGAGCATATTAAAAGTCAGAAGTTCGGATGCGCGTGCTGTCGGTTCGACTATCCAGTTCTGAAGTGCAATTCGTAGGAGGGATTGCCATGAAGACGGCGAAACGAAAGCTGGTAACCGGCCTCCTCCTGGCTGCCGCCCTGCCTTGCATTTCCCTGGCGGCACAGACCAATTCTGCAAACTCCGGCAGTTCCGACAGTCCTCCTGTCCTTACTCGGGGCACCGCACGCCCCGCACCCAGCAACGAGGCAAGCACGAGCAATAAATTCAACGGAATCGTGCTGCCGGCTGGAACGTCATTGCACGTCAGGCTGCAAACCACGCTGACATCCAAGACCAACAAAACAGGCGATAAGTTCACGGGATACGTCGAACAACCCGTGGTTTCCGAAGGCAAGACGATTGTGCCGGTCGGAAGCCTTGTGGACGGCCACGTGGTTTTTGTCAAGCCGGCGAAACGCGTCAAGGGGGTGGGCCAGATGCGAATTGTGTTGGACGACATCACCACCGAAAACGGTGATGAGTTCCTGCTGAACGGTTCGCTGGAAGAGGCCCAGGGCAGTCCTTGTGCAAGAAGCGCGAATGATTCGGAAGGCACTCTGAAGGGCTGCGGCAAGAGCGCGAAAGACGCCTTGAAAGGTGCGGCCATCGCTGGGGCCATGGGCGCAGGCGCTGGCGCAACGGTTGGAATGGGGCATGAGATCGACTGCCAATACTTCGGCAATTGTGGCGGACCCAGCTTCGGGGCGGACGTTGGGTATGGAGCCGCCATTGGTGCCGGCGCCGCGCTCATCTACAGCGTATTCAAACACGAGAAGCCGCTGGTACTCCTGCAGGGCACGCATTTGACGTTCGTTGTCGATCGCAGCGTCAATGCCCGGCCCATGCCGGCGTCAGCCAGCATTCCGGCGGTTGAAAATTAGAACATCATCTCCAACGGCCGCATGAGTTTATTCCATGCGGCCTTGGTGTTTCTTGCGGGGCTGATTCACAGAGAGCAGTCAGGGCTGCGGGCGTGGGCCACGGAACCAGGGTTTGAGAACCTTCTGGGGGCGCTCCGTCAGAAGATTTGCGTTTTCAAAGGGCCTAAAATGAGACCGCCAGCGGAGACGTGTAAGAAGTTTTCCTGCCTCGCCGTTGTGCTGATGCTCTCCTCCATCTGTCGTGCGCGGTCACAGTCCCGGCAGTTTTCGAGCAATCCAACGGCAGTCCCTCTGACCGTAGATACAGATGTCCCGATTCGAGCCGTTATCGAAAAACCGGTCCGGATCAAAAACCCGGGTGAGCCGGTCGAAGCGCGCGTTATTCAACCTGTCTATGTCTTCAACCGGCAGGTAATTCCCGCCGACAGCCTGCTCATTGGGAAAATAGCAAAGATTGATCCCGTCTCAAAGAAACAGCGCCTGCTTGCCCTTGCAAACGGCAACCTGACTCCGTTCCATCAGGCACATATTGAATTTGACACGCTGGTGCTGAAAGACGGAAGGCGGTTTCCGATTCTGACCGATGTTTCGCCGGGAACAAAAAACGTCATTCAACTCGTCGCCGGATCGAAAAATAAAAAGGGTGGGTTTGTGCGCGGGAAAGTATCAGGGGTCCGCCGGCAGATCGCACAGAGCGAGCATGAGGCCATAGCAGCCATCAAGACTCCTCATAAGTTAAGGCGGGTGGAGTCTGTCCTTTCCGCCCAAATGCCTTTCCATCGACAGTTCCTGCCAGCGGGAACTCAATTTACCGTCACACTGCGGAAACCCTTGAGACTGGGTACAGAGGATATCTCACCGGAGCAATTGATATCAGCCGGCGGTGAAATTCCACCGTCAAGCACGGTCAAAGTCTGGCTTGCCACCCCCTTAAGTTCGGCGAAAGACCATAAAGGTTCACCCGTTGAAGCAGTCGTGTCCCAGCCTCTTTATTCCAAAAACCACAAACTCATCCTCCCTGCGGGCAGCCGCCTGGAAGGCGTCGTGACCCGGGCGGTGCCTGCACGGCGACTGAATAGAAACGGGAAACTGCGCTTTACATTCCAGCGCATCGAGTTGCCCCAGGGGACTGCCCGAAAAGTGGAAGCTGGACTCCAAGCAGCCGCAGTGGCGAAATCGGCGCACCTGAAGATCGACTCCGAAGGCGGAGCGCATGCGGTCAGTTCCAAAAGGAAATATGTCATGCCGGCCATCGACGTCCTGCTGGCAATGTCGTCGTTCGACGGCGACTCGCAATCAAGGGCCATTCAGGAGGGCGGCGGACAAGGCGGCGATGTCGCCGGGGGAGCGATCAGAGGCGGGGTGGGATTGGGAGTGCTGGGAAGCGTGATTGCGATGGCCGGCCGTTCGCAGCCTGTGACGGCCGGGTTCGCATTTTACGGTGCGGCTACATCTGTATATTCCCACCTTGTGGCCCGAGGCAGCGATGTCGTGTTCCCCAAAGGGACTCCGATGGAGATCCGTTTCGGGACGCACGAAGGCGAGACTCCTCCGTCGCGCAGGGAAACATCACCCGCACACGCAGTTTCTCATCCAGATCACCCGGCCTGACGTTCCGATTTCGAGCAACGGGGCAAAAAGGGCATGCGCGAATTTTCCCGACGGCCCAAAATCAGGACGCAAGGCTTTCGACTTGCAGCGCCTTTCCTTTTGCGGGTTCTTCCTTGATTTCTTCGTGGTAGTCGGGTTCGCTGTTGATGGCCCAGAGATCGTGGTGTGCTCCGCAGATATTCTGTGCGGCGCAGAGGGCGGTCATCATGGAATGGTCCTGATTGTTATACTTGTGCATCCCATTCCGGCCTACAAACTGAAGGTTTCTGAGGCTGCTCTCCGCATAGGCGCGAATCGTCTCGAGACGCTCCGTCCACCCGGGATCATACATGGGATAAGCTTTTGGCATGCGGACCACCGTCCCGTCTTCGATTTCCTCAGGCTTTACCAGCCCAAGCTGGGCGATTTCGCGCCGAGCCATCTGGATCAGATCGGAATCAGGGCTTGACCAAAGTTCGTCGTTTTCAAACACGAAATATTCCATGCCCAGGCAGGACTTGTTCGGATCCGGGACCATCGCCGGCGACCAGTTCTTGAAATTCTGAATGCGGCCGACTTTCACTCCAGGGTCGTGAACGTAAATCCAGTTGTCCGGTGAAATTTCTTTGCGGTTGACGATGAGGCTCACAATAAGGAAATCGCGGTAACGAAGCCCGTTGCCAGCCTTAAGCACATCTTCGGGCGGGGCCGGGTCAAGGGAGTTGATCAAGTCGCGGATCGGCATCGAGCTGATAAAGTGCGTGCCGGCAAAACTCTCTTCGCCGTGCGGCCCGCGGGTGATCACGCGCGTTACCTCGCCGGCCTCGTGGCAAATACGCACAGCGGGGCGCTCCATCAGCACGGGATAGCCTTGCTGCTTGAGGCGTTCGGCGAGCGTCTCCCACATCTGGCCAGGGCCGCGTTCGGGATAATGGAAACGGTCAATCAGCGTCTTGGCCTTCGGCGACTTTGACGGGAAAAGAGCGTTCCGTACCGCCGTCATCAGCGAAAGGCCGCGAATGCGCTGCGCAGCCCACTCCGCCTGAATAGACGTGCAGGGCACACCCCAGACCTTTTCAGTGTAGGTTTTAAAGAAAATCTGGTAGAGCCGCCTTCCGAACCTGTTTGAAACCCACTCCTCCAGGTTCTCCTCTTTCGGCGTCGGGAAAAGGGCGGAGCGAAGATAGCTGAGCAGGATGCGGACGCTTTCGACCGGCCCCAGGCCAAACAGGGCGTTCTTTGCCACCAGAGGGTAAAGAAAGAACTTTTTGCGGTAGTAAATTCGAGAAAGGCGCGGCCTCAGCAAAAACTTATCGCCCAGGACTTCCTGCCATATGCGGTTGACTTCTTCCCACTTCGTAAAAAAGCGGTGCCCGCCGATATCAAACAGATATCCCTTGTAATTGACCGTGCGGGAGATGCCGCCGACCTGCTTATCGGCTTCCAGCACCACGGCCGGGACTCCGTGCCGAGAAAGTTCCAGGGCAGCCGTCAGGCCCGCCGGCCCGGCCCCGATGATTACCACGGACTTATTCGCGGCGCGATCAGTTTGTGTAATACCGCTCGTCTTCTCCATCAAATCTACCGAAACAGGGCGACCTTGCGCGCGCCGAAATTCCACATGAACACGACAATACCGCTGACAACCTTGGCGAACATATAGTGGATGCCGAGCTTGGATTGGAACATCCACAGGATCAACTCATTAAGGCCCAGGCCGACGACGCCGATCAGGGTGAAGATTGTCAGTTCAGCAGAAGTGTTCACAATGCTCCTGCGCTGAAACACCCAGGCGCGGCTCAGAACATAGTTAACTGCGGTCCCGACAATGAACCCGACGGGTGCCGAAATCAGGTAATTGACTTTTAGAAATTGCGTCAGGGAAAAGAGCGTAGATGTGTCGCAGACAAAAGCGAATCCGCCAACAAGAACATAGCGGATGAACTCGCGGCGCACGCCGATCTCAGCGGGCCGTTCGGCCGCTGCGGAACCGGCGCCGATCACGCTTGCCACTTCGTCCACGCCAAGAGCAGCGTGCGGTCTCAGACTTGCCTGCTCTCTTTCCGGCACTTGTGTCGACATTGCTTTTCCCCTGCGCGCTTCCCCTGCGCAGGAGAAGTCTCCAATTGATCGGCACGGGCGTTTCGGCGTTCCGGCCCAATGCGAGGTCGGGGGATCCGGAGGCCCTTTTGCCTCCGGGAAACCCGACATCCAGACAAATCTCCGACATTGTACACCAATTTCACCGGCAAAAAGCAGCAAACCAGGCGAAGGCCGGAGCCAGGGGCCCCCAACATTGTCCAGTTCGTGTTACGATAGGCCCTTGTGTGCTGAAAAGGGCGGAACCTGAAGACTTCCTCTGCTTTTGGAATTGGCCACAATTACTCAAAAGGCAAAGCACTTCACCAAGGTTGATACCGCTGAAAAATACCGCACAATTTCTCGAGCATATCGCACAACCTTTTGGCCTTGGCGGGGCTCAGAGCAGATTAGGATGAATGTTAGGAAGACCGAGTACCTCCTGTTGGCGGGACTGGCAGCAGTTGCACTCTTCGTTCACGGATATCACTTGGGTGCCGAGGACCAGGCCATCTACCTGCCGGGAATCAGGAAGATACTCGACCCGCAACTTTACCCCCACGACTCAGAGCTCTTTCTTCCCCAGACCAATGCGACGCTGTTCGGAAAGCTCATCGCATGCACTGTTCAATTCGTCCCGTTCGTTTGTGCTGTACTCTTTGTAATTGCGTTTCTCCTTTTAATTTTCCTGGCGCTGCTGGGCGGCTTGAGGTTGGCTGAGCGCCTGGCTCCCGGACTCCGGCCCAGATGGGTCGGATCCAGCATAGTCGCATCCATATTGACGCTGCCGGTGGCCGGCACAGCAATCTTGATAACCGATGAGCGCATGTACCCGGAGACGAAAAGTCAATTATTCAACAGGCTCGTCGGTTTCATCATCCGGTATGCCCACGTATCTCTGCCCACTGTGCTCTTTTTCTATTACATCCTGTCCTTATTCCTGATCCTCATGGGATGCTTCAAGCTGGCCAAGCGGATTTTCAACGAGACCCATGCCCAATGGGCCGGCGTATGCCTGGTTGCGTCGCTGTTGACGATCCCGGTAGCCGGAACGGCCCTGTATATTGTTGATGAATATCTGCACCCACGCGCATTCGCGATGTTTGCGGTGCTCTTCGCCTTGCTTGCCGTCTTCCCGGATGAAACTCCGGAAGAACCAGTAGAGCGAAACAGGTTGTGCGTGCGCAATTTTTTCTGGATGGTCTTCTGGCTGGCGTTCGCAGCCCTCTTCCACATCCAAATGGCTTTCTATGGCGCTCTACTGATTGCATTTCTGCTCTTCAAGATGCCCCGCCAGCCACTACCATTGGCGTCTGCATCCGTTTTTCCATTCCATTCCCTGTTCGAACCTGCCTCAACGGGATGGCGAAGGGCATCCCGGACACGCACGGAAAACTATCTGGCTCTCTGGCACTGGTACGAATGGCTGGGCGTGGTAGCGCCACTGGCGTTGCTTGAATGGTTTTCCAGACTTGCGCGGCGTCAAAAACTTCCACGCTTGGAATACCTGGCCCATCGGCTGGCGCTTTTCGGACTGTTCGGTCTTGCAGCGGGTCTTACCCTGACCACCCTCTCTGCCCTTGAGAGGTTGACACCGTATCAACCAATGCGCACTTTCCAAGTGATTTATCTGCTCTTTTTCCTGATTGCCGGGGGCTTTATTGGAAAGTGGCTGCTTCGCAACTCACCTTGGCGGTGGCTGGCCCTTTTTGTCCCGCTTTGCTTCGGGATGTGGTATGCACAGCATCGGCTCTATTCATCGAGCCCGCACATCGAGTGGCCGGGCGCCCGGGACCCCAACCCCTGGGTGCAGGCGTTTCTTTGGGTCCGCCACAACACGCCTGAAGACGCTTACTTTGCCCTCGACCCACACTTCATGGAACTGCCCGGAGAAGATTTTCACGGCTTCAGGGCTTTCGCTGAACGCAGCCGAATGGCCGATCTTGTTAAGGACCCGGGAGTCGTAAGTCTCTTCCCCCTGGCTGGGAAAGCCTGGATCGAACAAACGGCGGCCCTCACCGGCTGGAAAAACTTCACCCTGCGGGATTTCCAGCGGTTGAAAAAGCAGTTCGGAGTAAGCTGGGTTGTGGTTCAACAACCCGGCGTTCCGGGTCTGAACTGCCCGTACCAGAACAACGCCGTGCGCGTCTGCCAGATTGAATGAATTGTGCAGAGAGACAACCCCAGGTCGATGAAAGCGAAACCGAGAGTTCCTAAGCCGTCTCGGGCAGGAGGGAAACTTCATCGAGCCGGATAAAATCCTGGATGACAGGTTCTGGCGACTCATCCAGTTGGCTGATCGGACCGAAATAGGCAACCTTTCCATCCACGAGGAAAACGACGCGGTCAGCGAGCTTGCGCGCCAGCTTCATGTCATGGGTGACCACGACAGACGTCAGGCCGGTCTGCCGCTTGAGCTTCAGAATCAGGTCGCCAATGGTCTTGGCCATCAGGGGATCGACCATCGTCGTCGGCTCGTCGTAAAGGATCGCCTCGGGGTTTGCGGCAAGCGCGCGGGCGATCGCGACCGCGCGCTTCATGCCCGTGCTCAGATCAGACGGCATCAGGTCCCGCACATCCTGCAAATCTACCAGCGACAGCAATTCATCCACCCGCGCCTGGATCGCGTCTTCATCCATCTTTTCGCCGCGGGCCGCGCGTTCCCGCAGCGGGTACGCCACATTCTCGCCTGCCGTCAATGAGTCGAACAGGGCGCCGGACTGAAAAACCATGGTCACGCGGCGACGAACCTCAAAAAGCTCTTCCTCCGTCATCCTTGAAACCTCCTGTCCGGCAACAAACACCTGCCCTGCGTCCGGCATTAGAAATCCAAGGATATGCTTCAGCGTAACGCTCTTGCCCACGCCGCTTCGCCCGAGCACAACGACCATCTCCCCACGCTTGACTTCAAAACTGACGTCAATAAGCACTGGAAGTTCGTCGAAGGACTTGTAAACATGTACGAACTCAATGTAGGGCCTGCCGTCAGCCTCCGGTTTGTAAAATCCTGTCGTCATTTCATTTTCTGTCCTGCGGCCATTCCCTCCAGTTTAATCCCAAAAACATCGGCGCGGTGCGAGTTCAGTCGGGCATCACCGGCCCCTCAAGCATCCTACGGACGCACTCATAATCTTCCTGCGTATTCATGTTCCTGAAAATTGAAGGCCGGAAGCCGGCACGCGCCAAATCAGCCCACGGAATCACATCGCAACGAACTCCAGTGAAAAAACTTCTCAACTTGTTCTCCCCCAGCGCGAGCCTTGACCGAATCGCACGAAGGCATCGGCGACGGTAAACGCCACAAAGCGGCTGAAGTCGGCCATCGCGGGAACGGGGGACTGTAACGTCGCTTCCGCTCGCCGCCGCGCGAATGGCCAGATAACGAAGCAAACGTTCGTTGACAAACGGCAGGTCGCAGCCCAGAACAAAGTTGAATTCCGTTCGGGACTTCAGAAGGGCCGTATAAATCCCGCCCAGCGGCCCGCGGCCAGGAAAAAGATCCGGAATACGGATAGCATTGCCTCCGCTTGCGTCATCGGAGGCTCCGCCGATAACCATAACACGGGAACTGACGGAGCGAAGCAATCGAATCTGCCGATCCAGCATGCTCTCAGTCGCAATAATAAGGCTTTCCTTTGGCCTCCCCATTCTACGGCTTTCTCCTCCGGCAAGGACGAAGCCCGTTAGGTTAATAGACCGGCCAGACGGTACAGACTTGACGCTAAACTGACGCACCTTGGCGTTACTCCCCGAATATATGATAAATCCTTTAAATCCCAATATCAGTCAGAAAACAAATAAGATATCAGATGCCAACGTCAAGTTCAGCGGGACGGTTGCCATCCTCTATGTACTATAAAAAT